>ENA-OWRJ01000075-OWRJ01000075.1-human-gut-metagenome-genome-assembly--contig:-NODE-75-length-136882-cov-4.653833_pt1 | contig 136882 bp, 156 predicted proteins | sample MGYA00248269_ERZ651897 | MGnify/ENA primary metagenome ERZ651897 (study PRJEB26924, sample SAMEA4378252) | human gut metagenome | biome: human gut; feature: human-associated habitat; material: faeces...
ATATAAATGATACAAATCAGATATTAGGATATTTTTATTGTCAGGGGAAAATGCCAATTGGTATCAGAAGTAGATATGAACAACTAATAAAAGAACATCCAGAAGATAGAAATTTAGAAGTTAGTATAAAAAACTTTGATGAGGCATTAAAACATCCAAACAAAAAAGATATAGAACAAGTAAAAGAGTGGATAGATTCAATTATATAGTGATTTTGAAAGAAGGAATATTTTATGTGGATTTTATATGCTTTTGGCTCTGCATTTTTTGCAGGAATAACAGCAATACTTGCTAAGATAGGAATAAAAAATACAGATTCTAATTTAGCAACAGCAATAAGAACAATAGTCATTTTATTTTTTTCTTGGCTTATTGTATTCATAGTAGGTTCATTTATTATCCTTTTTGGTTTTCTTGGAATATTGAACCGCTTATTTTTTAATAAAATAAATTTTCAAAACATATAAATTACAATTTAGGAGTGTGTTTATAATGGATATTCAATTAAAAATAATGGAAATTGCTAATAACTTAAATATAACGAAAAAAGATAAAAAAGATATAGATGAGTATTTAGATCATAATGAATTAGGCTTGGCTTTTGAAGTATTATGTGTTTCTATTGAAAGAGATAATATAAAAATTTCGCAGAAAGATTATGAAATTATAAATACACTTGGAGTTCAAATGGAAATGGATAGTAATTTATGGTCTAGTCTTAAAAATAATATCATCAAATAAAGAAATAAATTACAATTTGCGAAAAAAGATTAATAATTAAAAAATATTAATCTTTTTTCTTAATGTCACTTACTTGTCACTTTGAATGTAATATAATTTAAACATAAAAGAAAGGAGCAATTTTTTATGGAGATATTAAGAGTAGAAAATTTAAGCAAAATTTATGGAAAAGGGCAGACACAAGTAAAAGCATTAGACAATGTTTCATTCAAAGTAGATAAAGGAGAATTTGTTGCAATAGTTGGTGCGAGTGGAAGTGGAAAATCAACATTATTACATTTAATTGGCGGAGTAGATAGACCAACAAGTGGAAAAGTATTGATAGATGGAAAAGATATATATAAGTACAATGATGATGAACTTGCAATATTCAGAAGAAGGCAAGTTGGGTTGATATATCAATTTTATAATTTAATACCAATACTAAATGTAGAAGAAAATATCACATTACCACTAAGTTTAGATAATAGAGAAATAAATAAACAAAAACTAGATGAATTAATAAAAGTTTTAGGGTTAGAGAGTAGAAGAAAACATTTGCCAAATGAATTATCTGGAGGACAACAACAAAGAACTTCAATAGGAAGAGCAATGATAACAAATCCTGCCATAATACTTGCAGATGAGCCAACAGGGAACTTAGACTCTAAAGCAAGTGATGAAATTGTAGCATTATTAAAAAAATCTAATAAAGATTACAAACAAACAATAGTAATGATAACTCACAATATGGAAATAGCAAAATGTGCTGATAGAATTATCAAAATAGAAGATGGAAAGATCGTTAAGGAGGTTTAGTAATGAATATTCTTAACAAATTATCTATAAAGAATTTAAAATTAAATAAAAAGAGAACTATAAGTACGATAATTGGTATTGTATTATCTGTAGCTTTAATTTGTGCAGTAGCAACAATGGCTACAAGTTTTAGAGAAACATTATTACAAGGTGCTATTAGTAAAAGAGGTTATTATCATATAAAACTATCAGACATTACAGAAAATGATATAAAAGACATAAAAAATAATAGAGATATAAAAGATATTAAGCAAATACAAGAAGTTGGGTATGCAGAACTAAAAACAAGTCAAAATAAAGATAAACCATATATACATCTATATTCTATGGAGAATAGCACATTTGAATTTTTAAAATTTAAACTAATAGAAGGAAATTTCCCCCAAAATGAAAATGAAATTATTATAAGTAAACACATTATAACAAATGGGAAAAGTGATATAAAAATAGGAGATACAATTACACTAGATGTAGGGAAGAGAATATCATCAGATAATATAGAACTAGATTCTTCATGTTCATATAATAGTGAACATGAAAAAATAGAAGATAGTGAAAAGCATACTTTTAAAGTTATTGGAATGATAGAAAGACCGGATTATACCTTTGAAAATACTGGTGATCCTGGTTATACAATGATAACTACAAATCTAAATAGAGGGAAGACAGAGGCATATTTATCATTAAAAAAACCAAAAGAGTATAAATCATCTATTTCAGAGCTATTAGGAGTAAATTATGATGATCTAGATGTAATAGAAAAAAATGGTGGAGAAACAAAATATAAACATGAGATAAATAGTGAAATATTAAGATGGGAAGTATTTGCTTTTTCAGACTCAACAGTTAGCATGTTATATTCAGTAATAGGAGTAGTAATATTTATTATTATATTTACAAGTGTATTTTGTATAAGAAATTCATTTGCAATATCAATAACAGAAAAAATAAAAATGTATGGAATGCTTTCAAGTGTCGGAGCAACAAGAAAGCAAATAAAGAAAAATGTTATTTTTGAAGCAATGGCATTAGGATTGATAGGAATACCATTAGGAATATTATCAGGGTTATTTGCAGATTTTGTACTATTGAAAATAGTAAATGTTTTATTAAGTGATGCACTAGTTGGATATGCAAATGGAATAGTATTTAAGGTTTCGATTATACCTATAATAATTTCTATTATATTAGGATTTATAACAATATACTTATCAGCAATTAGTTCAGCAAAAAAAGCAGCAAAAGTAAGTCCAATAGAACAATTAAGAAATTCAGATGAAATAAAAATAAAGAATAAAAAGCTAAAAACCCCAAAGATAATAGAAAAAGTATTTAAAACAGGAGGAGTTTTAGCATATAAAAATTTAAAAAGAAGTAAGAAAAAATATAGAACAACAGTAATATCAATAGCAGTTAGTGTGTTTATATTTATTACTATGAACGCATTTATAACTAATATGTTTGACTTAACAGGACAATATTATGAGGATTATGACTATAATTTTATTGTTGAATCTTCAAAGTTTACTGATGAAGAAATAAATAAAATTGTAAAACAAGAAAGTGTTGAAAGTTATCATATTTTATATCAACCTAAAAGAATGTATGAAATAAGAGATTTAAGCAAAATTCATGAATATGGTAAAGAATTAATTACAGAAGAATTATCAGGAGAAAAATATTGTGGATTGTATTTGGTAGCATTAGATGAAGCCTCATTTAAAGAATATAGTAAAAAAATAGGTGTGAAATTTGAAGATGTAAAAGATACGGGGATTTTATGTGATGAATATAATGAGTATGATAAGGAAACAGGAGCAGTAGAACTAAAAAGATTATATAAATATGAAAAAGGAGATACAATAGTTGGAGAATACAATAAAGAAGAACTTAAAATTAAAGTAGGAGATGTAAGCAAGATTAAACCTTATGGACTTGAAAGAGTTTTCTATGATGGTGGATATCTTGTTGTTAATAAAAATGAATTTAAAAATATTGATTTTTCAGACGATGTGACAATTACTATCCAATCTAATAATACTACTGAATTACAAACAGCTATAGAAGAAAAAGACAGTTCTTTAACAATTGTGAATTTAGAAGATGTAGCAAAAGAAGAAAAATCAATGATTTTAGTAACAAATATTTTCTTATATGGATTTATTGCTGTTATTACTTTAATTGGTGTTACCAATATATTTAATACCATTACATCAAATATGGAATTAAGACAAAAAGAATTTGCGATGCTAAAAAGTATAGGAATGACTAAAAAGGAATTTAATAGAATGATTAATTTGGAAACACTATTTTATGGAACAAAATCTTTATTATATGGAATTATTTTAGGGTTACTTGGAACATTAGCAATGTATAAAGCATTTTCAGTAAAAATAGATGCAGGAATGTATATTCCTATAAAACCTATTATAATTTCTGTAATCTTTGTATTTATCTTAATATTTATTATAATGAGATATTCAATATCAAAAATAAATAAGCAAAATACAATAGAAACTATTAGAAAAGAAAATATATAAGCATAGGGAGGTGGAAATCTCCCTAAATTTATTGTATAATAAGCTCGGAGGAATGAACATGCAAATATTATTAGTGGAAGATGATGAGCTAATAGCAAAAGGCTTAACATATTCATTTAAGCAAAATGGATATAATTTAGTTCATAAAACAAATATTAAAGATACTAGCAACTTTCTACAAAATGAGAAAATCGAATTTATAATATTAGATATTTCTTTACCAGATGGAAATGGTTTAGATTTATATAACAATATAATAAAAAAGTTAAATATACCTACAATATTTCTAACTGCAAAAGATGATGAAGAAACAATAGTAAAAGGTTTAGAACTAGGAGCAGAGGATTATATTACAAAGCCTTTTTCTACGAAAGAATTAATTGTAAGAATGAAAAAGATTATTTTGAGAACAAAGAAAAATCAAATTATAGAAATACAAGATATTAAATTTGATATAGATAAAATGGTAGTATATCGAAATAAAGAAAAAATAGAATTTACAAGTTTAGAAATAAAAATATTACATCTACTATTTATGAACCTAAACAAAGTTGTAACAAGAAATGAAATTATAGATAAAATCTGGGAATGGACAGGAAATGATGTGAATGACAATACAGTAACTGTATATCTAAAAAGGATAAGAGAAAAGTTGCAGACAGATATTATAATAACTATAAAGGGAATAGGATATAGAATTGATGAAAATGAAAAATAAAATAGAATTGAAAAAATCAATAATAATCAGTATATTTGTAATATTAATTTGGTCAAGTATTTTTGCATTATTTAATCTTTATCAATATAGTGTTTATACAAATAACTTTAATAATAAAATAGACCAAATAGTAACTAAAATAGCAACAGAATATCCAGATATACAAAAAAGTGATGTAATAGAGATTTTGAATGGTGATGAAAAAGCTAATGGTAATATCTTAAAAGAGTATGGAATTGATTTGAAAAAAGAATCTATTGTAATGGAAAATGACAAATATTCTAATATGTTTATAATATTAAATGTAGGAATACTAATATTGCTTTGGATTTCATTGCTAATTGTTTTCTTGAAATATAATAATTCAAAAGACAAGAAATTAAAAGAAATAACACAATATATAGAAGAAATAAACAGAAAAAATTATAAGTTAAATATTGATGATAATACAGAAGATGAGCTTTCAATATTGAAAAATGAAGTATATAAAACAACTATAATGCTAAAAGAACAAGCAGAAAATTCATTAAATGATAAGGTGAACTTAAAAAACTCATTATCAGATATTTCACATCAGTTAAAGACACCACTAACATCAATAACAATTATGCTAGATAATACAATAGATAATCCGAATATGGATCAAGAAACAAGAAGTGAATTTATAAAAGATGTTAAAAGAGAAATTACAAATATTAATTTTTTAGTACAAGCCTTATTAAAATTATCAAAGTTTGATACAAATACAATAAAATTCACCAATAAAGAAGAAAAAGTTGTTGATATTTTAAGTACAGCAATACAAAATGTATCAGTTTTATGTGATTTAAAGGATATTGAAATTGTAGTAACTGGAAATATAGAAAATACTATAAATTGTGATATAAGATGGCAAGTAGAGGCAATTTCTAATGTATTGAAAAACTCTGTAGAATATTCTAATAATTCTAGCAAAATTCAAATTGTTTGTAATAAAAACAAAGTGTACTCAGAGATTAGAATTATTGATAATGGAAAAGGAATAGATAAAGAAGATATAAAGCATATTTTTGAAAGATTTTACAAAGGTAAAAATTCTTCAAGAGATAGTGTAGGGATTGGACTTGCATTAGCAAAAACAATAATAGAGCAAAATAATGGTACAATTTCTGTAGAATCCGAAATAGGAAAAGGAACAACATTTATAATTAAATATTTTGAATAGATATAAGGCTACTAGAATTAAAAATAGTAGCTTTTATTAATCTTACAAAAATGTAAGATTAATGTAAGGTAAATCAATACCAAGAAGCAAAATAGTGAGATATAATTAACAAAAAAATATGGAGTAATCAAATGGAGAAAAAGAAGATAATAAAGGAATTAATAATAATATTTTGGGTATTTATAATTGGAAGTATATTAGGATATATATTTGAAATGATAGTAGTTCTATTTCAAAAAGGATATTTTGAATCAAGACAAGGATTAATATATGGACCATTTACACCAGTATATGGTATCGGAGGAATTGTATATTACATTGTTTTTAAACTAATAAAAACAAGAGAAAAATCGAAAGTATTTTTAATAAGTATGTTACTAGGTGGAATAACAGAATATTTATGTTCGTACATTCAAGAAAAAGCATTTGGAACAATATCATGGGATTATTCTTATCTTTTATTCAATATAAATGGTAGGACAAGTTTATTGCATTGTACTTACTGGGGAATAGCAGGAATTTTATATATTACATATATAGAGCCATTTGTAGACAAATTAAAACAAAAATTAGATAAAAACACATTAAAAATTGCAACTTTAACATTATCTATATTTATGCTATTTGATATAACTATTTCCTGTGTAGCAACAGATAGACAAACAGAAAGAAGAAACAATATAGCTTGTGAAAATAAATTAGATATATTTTTAGATAAATATTATCCAGATGAATACATGGATCATATATTTGCTAACAAGAGAAATAAATAAAACTATATTAAAATAGCAAAAAAAGTGGTATAATAGCACATGAAAAGAGGAAACAAAATGTATAAAATTATGATAGTCGAAGATGACATTGAGATAAGAGAAGAATTAAAAATATTATTACAAAATAATGGTTATGAAGTAAAAGTAACTACAAATTTTGAAAATGTAGAAAAACAAATACTAGAAGAACAATGTCACTTAATATTATTAGATATAAATTTGCCAAACAAAAATGGATATGAAATATGCAGCAAAATAAGAACAAAATCAAAACTTCCAATTATATTTGTAACAAGCAGAAATAGCTCAATGGATGAATTAAATGGAATTATGCTAGGTGGAGATGATTATATAGAAAAGCCATATAATGTGCCTGTTCTATTAGCAAGAATACAAAACTTATTAAATAGAGTTTATCCTAAAGAACAAAAATCAAGTAAATTAGAATATAAAGGAATAACATTAGATATTCTAAAATCACAAATAAAATATAATGATAAAGAAATAGAACTTACAAAAACAGAAATTAAAACATTATATTATTTGCTTAAAAATACAGATAGAATCATAGCAAGAACAGAGATTATAGATTATTTATGGGATAATGAAGTATATGCAGATGATAATAGTTTAAGTGTTGTTATAACAAGATTAAGGGAAAAATTAAAAAAAATAGGAGTAGAACATTTAATTGAAACAAAGAGAGGTCAAGGATATAAATTATGAAATTTAGTAGGTATGTTAAAGATAAAATAAATTATACATTAGGATTTATTGTATATTGTATGATTATAATAGCTTATACAGGTGCAATGCAAATTGATAAAGATGTAAGTATTGTAATAATCACAATATCTTTAATTTTCTTTGTTACAGGAGTTATTATAAATTACTGGAAGAAAAACAAATATATTAAAAATATTGAAAAAATAATGGATGGACTAGATGAAAAATATCTCATATCTGAAGTAATAGATAAACCAAAAAGAGAAGAAAATTTAGCATATTATAAGTTACTAAAAAGAGCTAATAAGTCAATGCTTGAAAATGTAACAGATGTTAAAAATACACAAAAAGAGTATAAAGAATATATAGAAAGTTGGGTACATGAAATAAAAATACCTATTACATCCGCAAAATTGTTATGCGAAAATAATAAATCTGAAATTACAAACAAAATAGATGAGGAAATAGAAGAAATAAATAACTATGTAGAACAAGCATTATTTTATGCTAGATTAGATCAAGTATCAAATGATTTTATGATAAGAAAAATAAAATTAGCAGATGTTATAAAAAATGTTTTATCAAGAAATAAAAAAATAATGATACAAAACAATATGAAAGTAGAACTAAAAAATACAGATGTGTCAGCTTATTCAGATGAAAAGTGGCTAGAGTTTATATTAAATCAAATTATTATAAATAGTATCAAATATAAAAAAGAACAAAATGCTACAATAATAATTGAAACAACAGAAAATAAAGAAAATGTAAAATTAAAAATAAAAGATAATGGTATAGGAATTAAGAAAAGCGAAATAGATAGAATATTTGACAAAGGATTTACAGGAACAAATGGAAGAAACCAGAAAAAATCTACAGGAATTGGACTATATTTATGCAAAAGGTTATGCGAAGAAATAGGAATGAATCTGAAAGCCGAAAGCATTGAAAATGAATATACAGAAATGATAATTACAATACCAAGGAACAAAAAAATAAATGAGTAATCCCTTTTATTATGAAAGGGGAATTTTTTATCTTACAAAACTGTAAGATAAATGCAAGTTACTTCTATATGAAAAAGCTAAAAGATGTTTTATACTAAATAAAAAGACAAAAGTAAGGAGTGGTTATTTTGGAAAAAATACTAAAAGTAGAAAAAATACAAAAATACTATGGAAACAAAGACAATATAACAAAAGCAATAGATGGGATTAGCTTTGATGTAGAAGAAGGAGAATTCATAGGAATAATGGGAGCTAGTGGCTCTCGGAAAAACAACATTATTAAATTGTATTTCAACAATAGACAATGTAAGTAGTGGACACATTTATTTAGGAAAACAAGACATTACAGAAATAAAAGAACAAGATATTGCAAAATTTAGAAGAGAAAATCTAGGCTTCATATTTCAAGATTTTAATTTACTAGATACACTAACAATAGAAGAAAATATTGCACTAATATTAACAATAAATAAAATACCAGAAAAAGAAATAGACACAAAAACACAAGAAATTGCTAAAAAATTAGGTATAGAAGATATTTTAAATAAATACCCATATCAAGTATCAGGTGGGCAAAAACAAAGATGTGCTTCAGCAAGGGCAATTGTAAATAATCCTAAAATTATACTTGCAGATGAGCCAACAGGAGCATTAGACTCTAAATCAGCAAGACAATTATTAGAAATAATGGAAGATATGAATACAAAAATGAAAGCAACAATTTTAATCGTTACACATGATCCATTATCAGCAAGCTATTGTAGTAAAATATTATTTTTAAAAGATGGAAAAATCTTTAACAGAATAGAAAAAGGAGAAAAACAAAGAAAAGAATTTTACAATGAAATACTAGATGTTTTAGCACTTCTTGGAGGTGATACAAGAGATGTTAGGTAAATTATCAATTAGAAATGCCAAAAGACAGGCTAAAGATTATGTAATTTATTTTATAACAGTTATTATATCTGTTGCATTGATGTTTAGTTTTAATTCTATTGCAGTATCAAAAGATATAATTGAACTTTCAACATATATGGAACATTTTTCAAAGGCTATAACTGGAGTTAGTATAATAATAATATTTGTAATGGCTTGGCTCATCAATTATACAATGAAATTTATGTTAGAAAAAAGAAGCAAAGAATTTGGAACATATCAAATTTTAGGAATAGAGAAAAAAGATATATCCAAAATGTTTACATTAGAAAATTTAGTAATTGGAGTAGTAGCATTTGTTGTTGGAATTTTTGCAGGAACATTCCTATATCAAGTTTTTTCTTCAATTATTATGAATTTGTTTAATCAACCTTATGAGATTCAACTAACATTTAACATAAAAGCAGTAGGAATAACAGCAGCATATTTTTTTGGAATATTTGTATTAGTATTATTAAATTGTAGAAGAAAAATAAAGAAAACAAAAGTATATGACTTGTTATATGCAGATAAGAAAAATGAAAATAATATTATAAAAAAATCAAAAGGGAATATAGTGGTATTTATAATTTCACTAATTTTATTAAGTGTAGCATTACTTATTAATCATAGAGCATTCACTAATGCGGATAATGCAGGTAGAGATATTTTTACAGCAATTATATTACTGATAGTAGGAATCTATTTATTTTATATTAGTTTTTCATGTTTTATAGTAAAAAGATTTTTGAAAAATAAAACTAGAAAATATAAAAAAGACAATATGTTTTTATATAGGAATTTAACCTCAAAAATTAATACAATGAGCATAACAATGGGAACAATAGCATTAATGTTTACAATAATATTAATAGGTGGAAATGTAGCATTACTAATGAATAATATGTTAAATAATGAAATTGAAATGGGATATCCTTTTGAGATAATGATAAGTGCAAATGATAGTGATTTTACAAAATATAAAAAATATATAGAAGCAAATACAAAAGTAAAATCTATGCACGAATATAGGCTATATTGTATAAAAACAGCAGGACTTTCAAAAGCATTAGAAAATACACCATTTGAAAGTCAAAGCAGAGAAAAAATTGAATATGTAATAGGTGTTAATGATTATAATAGATTAAGAGAAATACTTGGACTTGAAAGAATGGATTTAAAAGAAAATGAAATAATTATAAATTGTTTAAAAACAGCTAAAAATGGATTTGATGAATATACAAAAGAAAATAACAATATAAAAATTGCAAATCAAAATATGGTTATAAAAGATGTAATAGATGATAATCTAGGTCAAGTAGGATTTAATGGATATATTTATGCAGTTATAGTTCCAGAAAAATTAATAGATGCAGTAAATAAAGAAGATCAAGAATTAAGAAATGCTGAAAAATCTCCAATATTTACTTTCGATTTTCAAAATAATTTCGTTGTACAAACAGAAGAAACAACAGATGAGAAATTCTATAATGATTTATATGATATTATTCCAAAGGAATATAAACAAGTTACAAGAGAAGATTTGAATGGAATATATGAATATAGTAGTGAGATTCCACAAGGAAGTGTTCAAACTAGAGGAGCAAGAACAAGTCAAGCAAAATCATTTTATGCAATAATATCATTTTTAGCATTTTATGTAGCATTAATATTTGTAATGGCAACAGCAACACTTTTAGCAATACAACAATTAAGTGATTCAGAAAAATATAAATATAGATATGATCTACTAAAAAAACTAGGAATGGATGAGCTAGAAATGAATAGAACAATATTTAAACAATTATTTTTCTATTTTGCAATACCAATGCTTTTACCATTTATAGTAAGTATTCCTGCAATATTAAGTGTTGGAGAAATGTTTAAGATAGCTGTAACAACAGAGGAAATATGGAGAAATATTGGAATAATATATGGATTGTTTATTCTTGTATATGGAATTTATTTTGTTGCAACAGATGTGCAGTTTAGCAGAAATATAGAAGAAGGTAGATAGAAATGAAAAAAATATATATAGTTTTAACACATACAGGAACAACATTATCAAAAATCATAAAAACATATACAAAAGATGAGTTTTCTCATGTTTCTATCGCATTAGATAACAAATTACAAGAAATGTATAGCTTTGGAAGATTACATCCATATAATCCGTTTTGGGGTGGATTTGTGCATGAATATATAGATAAAGGAACATATAAAAGATTTTATAAAACAATGGCAAGAGTATATTCTTATGAAGTAACAGAAGAACAATACGAAAAATTAAAAAATAATATAAAACAAATTGAAGCAAATAAAGAAGATTATAAATTTAATATTGTGGGATTGGTTGCAGTAGGATTTCATAAAAAAATAGGGAAAGAAAAATCATTTTATTGTGCTGAATTTGTAAAATATGTTATTGAAAAAGCAAATATAGATATGAATTTACCAACAATAATAAAACCAGAAGATTTTAAAAATGTAAATGGATTACAAGAAATTTATAGTGGATTTTTTAGAAAATATAATTATTCAAAATTAGATGTAACTAGAATTTTAATAGAAAATTTGTCAAGATATACAAAAAAAGAAGGGATTGCATGAGTAGAAAAACAAAAATAAAAGTATTTAAAATTATTTTAGCAATATTAGTATTAACATTGTTTATAGGAATAACAACATATTTATTTCCAGTAATGAAGGATCTGTCTTCAATAGAAGGGCAGATTGCATTTAAAGAAAAAGTTGATAATTCTGGAATGTTTGGTTTGTTATCATTATTTGGACTTCAAGTAGCACAAATATTTCTAATAATAGTACCAGGAGAACCAATAGAAATACTTGCAGGAATGTGCTATGGTGGATTTTTGGGAACAATATTTATTATGGTATCAGCTTTTATAATATCAACAACAATATTCTTTTTAGTAAGAAAGTTTGGAAGAAAATTTGTATATGATTTTTGTGATGAGAAAAAGGTTGCTAAAATTGAAAATAGTAAATTATTTCAGAATCCAAAGAAAATAGAATTAATAATGCTTATATTATTTTTGATACCAGGTACATCGAAAGATTTGTTAGTATATATAGCAGGATTATTACCAATAAAGCCAATTAGATTTATATTAATATCTAGTTTAGCAAGATTTCCATCAGTTATATTATCAACACTTGCAGGAGAGAATCTTGCAATAGGTGATTGGAAAATGAGTATAATTCTATATGCAGCAGTTTTAATTATAGTAGGAATTATTATATTTTTTATTAATAAATTTGATAAAGATAAAATAACAGAAGAGGCAATAAAAACAATTAAATAATAAAAGTTTAAAGAATAGTTGCAAAATGCTATTCTTTTTACTTGTTTTGTGATATAACTAATCTAAATAAGGATTTATGTAAGTCATAGTAAAATAAGGAGGAAAAGTAAAATGAGTTATCAATTATCAAATAAAACTAAAGAATTACTTTCAAAAAGAATAGGAATACCTTATGAAAAGTTAATACAGATGGAAGATGAAGAAATAGATGCGTATATAGAACAAAAAACAGGAAAGAAAATTACTTGGCCTAAAGGTGCAAAAGTTGATGGTTTACCAATTAGAACTATTGAAGATGTGGATCAAAGAATGGATGAAATGGTTAGCAAAGAAGATAGTGGTTGGGACAGATAAATCATAAATTTATGATTTACTAGATTTATAGTAATTTATCGAGGAGGATTAAAGTATGAAAGAAAATAAATTAACAATATTTATTAATAAACCAGTAAAGGAAGTTTTTGAATATTCATTAGAATCAGATAATGTACCCAAATGGATTGATTCAATAAAAAAAGAGATACCAATAGAAAGACCTGTTAAATTAGGTACTAAGTTAAAAAATATAGGGGTAAATAATAATATTTGGAATGAGTATGAAATGATTGATTTTCAACCACCAAAAACTTTTACTTTAAAAAGATTAAATGGAGATTATTTTGTAAAATATACTTGTACTGAAAAAGGTGATGGAACAGAGTTTGAATATTTTGAATGGGCAGAAAATGAATTAGATGGTTTAATGGAAATGGAGGCACTAGAAAAATTAAAGAAACTTATAGAAGAGCAATAGCGATAAATTACAATAAGTTGCACAAGTATATAGTAAGTTATAGAGGTGATTTTTTTTGAAAGTATTAAGTTTAACCGAGCCATACGCAACTCTAATAAAAAATGGAGTTAAAACAATTGAAACCAGAAGTTGGAAAACAAGTTATAGAGGAAAATTATATATTCATGCAAGTTCTACTAAAATACCTAAAGAATATAAGAACAATGTTGAACTAATGTCATTAGTTAATATAAATGAATTAAATTATGGAAATATAATATGCTCTTGTGAATTGACTGATTGTATTGAAATGACTGATGAATTTATAGAGAAAATAAAGAAAAATAAAAATGAATATATATCTGGAGTATATGCTAAAGGTAGATATGCTTGGATATTAAAAAATATTGAAATATTAGAAAGACCAATAAATGCTAAAGGTCATTTAGGAATCTGGAATTACGAATAACAAATTACAATATGAAAGAAGGATAAAATAATGAATGTTAATTTGGGATTTTCATATATAGGATTGATTTTTCTGGTAATGTTAATGATACCTAATATGATATGGACTAAAAATAAGCCAAAAGATTATGCTAAATATGTAAAGAATGAGAATAAAGTATTACTTTGGTTTGAAAGAATTGGAGAAATATTAATTACTTGTATATCTTTAATATTTATAGATTTTAATATAAACAATATATCTAGTTGGTCTATTATATTGCTAATTGCATTTATACTAATGATTTTATATGAAATATATTGGATAAGATATTTTAAAAGTAAAAAAACAATGAAAGATTTTTATAGTAGTTTGTTATGTGTTCCAGTAGCAGGAGCAACATTGCCAGTATTAGCATTTCTATTACTAGGTATATATGGAAAAAATATATTTCTAATTATTTCTACAATAATATTAGGAATAGGACATATTGGAATACATTTGAATCATAAAAAAGAGGTAGAAAGATAAATTACAATTAAATAGAAAGGACTAAAAATATGAAAATAGCAATTGTGTATTCAAGTAATACAGGGAATACTAAAATTATAGCTGAAGCTATAAAAGAAGAATTAAGTAATGAAGATATAGTTTATTTTGGGAAACCAGAAAATAACATAGAGGCCGATATATATATTGTGGGTTCTTGGACAGATAAAGGAAATTGTTCAAGTGAAATAAAAGAATTTTTAACAAATTTAAATTACAAAAAAATTGCATATTTTGGAACAGCAGGTTTTGGAGGACAAGTAGAATATTATCAAACATTGTTTAATAGAGTAAAAAAAAATATAAATGATACAAATCAGATATTAGGATATTTTTATTGTCAGGGGAAAATGCCTATGAGTATTAGAGATAGATATGAACATTTAATAAAAGAAAATCCAGAAGATAAAAACCTTCAAGTTAGTATTAAAAACTTTGATGAAGCACTAGAACATCCAAATAAAGAAGATATTGAACAAGTTAAATTGTGGATAAAACATATTATAAAATAAATTGGAAAAATGAAAATAAATATAGCAAGAGTGTCTGACTAGGATACTGAAATAGGAGTAAAAATTGAAATATAAAATTGAAAAAAGCATTGAAAAACGTGCATTAAATCTAAGACAGACTATAGAGAGTATACTAAAGTGCATTTAACTTTTAATTCAATGCTTTTATAATAATTAAATGAGAATTTTTGATTTTTAAAGTGATTTATGCTATAATAAAAGGTAATACAAAAGTGTATTGTAGAAATAATACTATAAAATGGAGGTATTGAAATGAAAAAGAAAGCTATTCGGGTTATTGCAATTGTAGGAGTTGTTTGCTTATTGATTGGAGCATTTGTGCTGTCTGGGCATAAAAAGGACATTGGCTCTTGTACTGAATATGAATGTGATGTGAAGAATCTTCGGTTGTCAACAACAATAGAGATTGACAAAGAAAATGAAGACTTTGCAAGAGTAAAAGGTAACATATTCAGATTCGTTACAGATCCGCTGACAATGTATGATTTGAATGAGAAGAAAACTGCATACGCAGGAGATGACTATCATTTTATAGCACAAGACTCACATTCAATTTATGTGAATAATGCAGTATCTGTGGAGATGGTAGGATTGGTAAAGTTCTTTGGAGAATCATATGACATCTACAATAAGGATGGAGAAAAGATTGCCAATGTTACATTTAATGCTTTTAACACAAATGGTGAAATGTATGACACAGAAGGAAAGTTAATAGCAGATTATAATTCCAAGTTCTTCTTCAATGATTTTGATGTAAGGATTACAGATGACTGTGAATTGGATGAAAAAACTGTCTTGATGATATTCTGTTCATATTACAGCGATCAGTCGGCAGATGCAAACGCATCAAGTAGCTCTTCAAGCAAAAAGAGTGGTTCGCAACCACTTCTTTTGCTTGAAATGAAAACATAGGAGGATAATGAGTATGCCTAATAATTTAGGAGAATTAATTGAGGTACAGCGGAAAAAATTAGGTTTGCAACAAAAACAAGTAGCCAAGATGGTTGGTATAACTAATGTTTCTCTTTGCAAAGTTCAAACAGGAGAACGAAAATTGAGCAAAAAGAAATTGAAGATACTGGCAGATGTCTTAAATGTCGATTATTTAAAAGTATTGGAATGTGCTGACTATGATGTTGAACTGGAAATAAAAGTATCTAAAAATCATATTTTTCAGACAATGGATGAAGAAATAATGCTTTTATTAGATGGATTAACATCAGAAAGTGAAGACACAAAAATACTTAAAGAAATAATGGCTATTTTGTATCGAGCAAACAAAAAAGACAAGGAAAGCATGGAAGATATGCTGAAATTATTAAAAGCAGGAGTTTATAACTCGAAGTAAAATGAAAAGCAATCTGGATATAGATAATATACCTAGGTTGCTTTTCATTATGTTTAAAATATTTCTAACAGAAATATAAAAACAAATAGTCTATTCAAAAAAATCTCTTTAAAATATATACTGAAAATATTAGAAAAGGGAGTGATAAAATGGAGCTAAAATCTATTGGTAGAAAAATAAAAGAACAAAGAGTTAAGAAAAACATATCACAAGAAGAGTTGGCAGAGATAGTAGATGTAACTCCATCATATATTAGCAATTTAGAGAGAGGTAACAGATTGGCAAGTTTAAAAACAACATTAGATATAGTTAATGCACTAGATATGTCCTTCGATTACTTAATGTTAGAAAATATGAAAAATAATTCTAAAGAAATAAAAATAGATAAAAATTTAATTGAATTTAAAAATATATTAGAACAGATTGGAGATAAAGGCTTGATAGAAGAATATATTACATATTGTAGAGGAATTGCAAATTCGATGTTAGAAATAAAAAATAAATAAAAATGAAATGATAGTTATTAAATTAATAATTATCATTTTTTTATTGCAAATAAACATAATGTTACGGATAGAAAAAATATGACAAATAGAAACAAAATTTATGAGATTTCGTTGTAAAAAAATGGTCGTTATGATAGAATGACAATGTGAATTTAAAATGATGGAAATAAGGAAAAATACAATGGAAGATAGAAAAAAATTAAATAAGATAAAAAGGAATAATGCAAAACTCTATCCAATATACAAAATGTTTTCTTGGGATTTATTATTCTTCTATTCAGTAGAATTTTTATTTTACACAATAACCAAGAAAGTTACTGCTTCAGAGATTTTAATAATAAATGGATTTTATTTATTGTTTAGAATCTTAATGCAAATACCTGCTGTAACAATTACAGATTCAATTGGAAAAAGAAAAAGCATAATATTAGGAAATATAATGTTGATTTTTTATATGCTGATTTTGATATTTGCACCAGGAGCAATCAGTATAATTATTGCAGATTTAATATTTGCTTTAGGATATGATATGAAAACAATAGCAGAATCTAATTTATTATATGATTCAGTATCTACAAGAGGTGGAGAAGGCTTATATTCAAAAATAGATGCAAAAGGTGGAAGTTGGTATTACATATTAGATGGTATAGCATCATTAACAGCAGGTTATTTATTTGTAATGAACAATTATATACCAATGTTGATATGCTTAGGATTTATTATAATATCTACAGTATTATCGTTTAGATTTAAAGATGTATATGAAGTGAAAAAGTCAAATAATAAAAATGCAAAATTTTCTAATACACTAAGAGAATATAAAAATGATTTAAAAAGTTCTTTTAAATTCATTTTAAAATCAAAAAGAATGAAAGCATATGTGCTATTTCAAATAGCATTTTATAGCTTGATAGAAATAATAGATACATACAATAGTGATTTGCTTACTAATATCGGAATACCAGAGGAGCAGTTTTCAATGATATTTGCAATTTTAACTTTTATTGGTGGAATTTCACTTTCATTAAAGAAGCCGATAGAGAAAAAATTTGGGAATAGGACATTATCATTTATATCTCTTATGTATATAGGGGCATGTATTATAATAGGAATAATATCTAGCTTATATGTAGGAACATCTATTATACCTATTATATTAGTTATGTTTGCAATGCAAAAATGCTGTACTTCAATATGGTATATATTAGAATATAAGTATTTAAAGAATTTTACAAAGGAAGAATCAAGAAATAAAATAACATTTGCTTATGAGTTTATAGGTGGAATAGCAGCTAGTATTTTTTCTGTAATAGGCGGATTATTATTAAAAGTAACAAATGTTGAAAATTCGTTTCTAATAGTAGGTCTATTATCATTGGCTATTATGGTTGTGGTTTTAGATTATATGAGAACAAGATTCGGATTAAAACCAGAAGAATATAAAAATGAAGATATTGAATTTGAAGACAATATACAAAGAAATTAAGGTGAAAATATGAATATAGGAATTGATATAGATAATACATTAACAGAAATTCAAGAAGAATTAAATAAAGCAGCATATGACTATGCAATAAAACTTGGAAAAAATATTAATAATGCTGAAAATCAATTAGAAGATATTAAAAATAATGGAGATGCTTATAAAAAGAAATTTGAATTTACATACGATGAATTAAAATACTTTTTAAAAGACATACAAGAAGAAATTACAAATAAGGCTGAGCCTAGACCTGATGTTGTTGAAGTAATTAAGAAATTAAAAAAAAATGGGCATAAAATATTTATAGTAACAGCTAGAGATAGTGAGTTTCATGATGATCCATATTTGTTGAGCAAAGATTGGTTAGACAAAAATAATATAGAATATGATAGATTGATAGTAAATGCAAGAGAAAAAGCGATAGTGTGTAAGCAAGAAAATATTGAATTATTTATTGATGACCAATTAAATAATTGCTTAGAGATTTCAAGAGCAGGTATAAAAGTCATAAGAATTACTGATGATGAAAACAGTAACGACCAAATAACAAATTTAAGTAATTGGCAAGAAATATATGAATTTATAGGAAATAACAAATAATGAATAGAGGATAAAATGGGAGAAAAATTTGCAAAATTAAAAGATGAAAACAAGATACTAGTAATGTTAGCTTTTTTTAGTATTTCAAAAGGATTATGGGAAAACTTTAGACAGTTATGGCTACAAGATAATAATTTAGATGTTACACAAATTAGTCAAATTTTAAGCATAGCGAGTCTATGTTGTGTAATTGCATTAATTGTCTTTTCTAAAAAATTATCTTTAAATAAGATAAAAAGTGTACTATCATTTTCTATTTTTATGAAAGCTTTATGCTTATTAGTATTATATATTTTAAATCATAGTGGACAGACAGCTATTATAAATGGATTAGTAATACTTGATACAATATTTGAAAAAATAATAATAATTAGTATTTACCCATTTATAGTAACGATAAAAAAAGATGATAAATTATATAGTAAAAGAAAATTAGTAGAGTATTTATTTAGTGATATAGGTGTTTTAGTGGGAGGAGTTGCTATAGGAAGGACATTAGGAAATTTCCTAATAAGCTATAATATATGTTTACTTATTTCGATTATCTTTTTATTAATGGCATTTATAACGATTTTGAATATTAAGAAACCAGTTATTCAGAAAAAGTCAATAGAATTAAAAGAAACTTTAAAATATATTTCTAAAGATAAGATTGTAAAAATATATGTATTAGATTATTTGATTGGAAATATAGCAATGAATACAGGATTAGGTTTAAAAATGTTAATGCTTACAAATATTTTGAAATTTTCTGATAGTACAGCAACAAAATATTTATTATTGGTAGGCTTATTAGCAGATTTAATAGGAATAATAGTGTTAAAATATTTAACTGGTAAAAACGATTATATTAGTATAAGTATAAAATTTGGAATAAGATTTTTATTATATAGTTTAGTATTTCTGACAAACAATTTAGTTGTATGTTTTGTGGCAATAACATGGTCGATCTTGATACAAACAGCTTATGAAAATATAACAGATGCACCATATATAAATAGAGTAGATAATGAATACCAAATGTTATTTACAAATATCAGATATATTGTAGGATTGATAGGAACATCCATTGGTTTGTATTTCGCAGGAGTAACATATAATATGGGGATTAGATATATGCTTGGATTATCAGCATTTTTTATGATTTTCCAAATATCCATTGCTTATTATGCAATATATTTAAGAAAGAAAGAGAGTATTGAAAAATGAAGTATGTAGGTAGTAAAGATAAAAATATTAAATATAAACCTAGACCAGGAGCTTATGCAATTATTATAGGCGAAAATGAGAAAAAAGTAGGAATTGTAACTGATGGAGATGGTTTCTTTTACTTAGGTGGAGGAATAGAAAAAGGAGAAACAGAATTAGAAGCATTAAAAAGAGAATTAATCGAAGAATCAGGATATTCAATAAAAAATATTAAAGAATTTAAAACAGTTGGAGAATATCTATATGCTGAAAATAAAGGATATTTAGAAGTAATTGCAAATGTTTATATTGCAGAATTTGATAAAAAAGTAGCAGAACCAATAGAAAAAGACCATACTGTATTATGGGTAGAACCTGAAGAATATGCAAGTAAAATGTTTAGAGAATGGCAAAGATATATTATGGAGAGTTTTATAGAAGAAAGAGGAAAGGTAATATGAGAATTGGAATTGATATAGATAATGTAATATCAAATTTTAATGATGAATTATTAAAGGAATATTTAGAACACGATAAAAAATTAAGAAATACTGGAATTATCAATGAAAATCCACATCATATAACACAAGGAATGTTTGATTGGACAAAAGAAGAAAATGATGACTTTTATTACAATAATATAGAAAGAATTGCAAAGAAATTAAAACCATTATCAAGAGCAGCTGAGATAATTAGTAAATTAAAAAATGAAAATAATGAAATATATATAATTTCCAGTAGAGATAACGGAGAATATACAAATCCAAAGGAAATGACAGAAAAATGGCTAAGCGATAATAATATTCAATATGATGTGCTAATACTTACATATAAGGGAGAAAAAGGTAAAATATGCAAAGAAAATAATATTGATATAATGATAGATGATTCAATAAATAATTGCAAAGATGTTTCAGAATATGGAATAAAAGTTTTACTAATGGAAACGAGATATAATAAACATGTAACAGAATTTGAAAAAGTTTCAAACTGGAGAGAAATTTATAAAAAAATAAAAGAAAGTTATCCAAAAAAAGAACAAGAAAAAATAAATGTTATATTAGATACAGATACATTTAACGAATGTGATGATCAATTTGCAGTAAGCTATATGATAAAATCACAAGAAAGATTTAATATAGAGGCAATTACTATTGCTCCATACCATCATGACAACGATATATCTATTGAAGAAGGATTAGAAAAAAGTTATCAAGAGGTATTAAAGATATGCAAATGGCTTGATTTCAATACAGAAAGTAAAGTATTTAAAGGAGCAACAGATTATCTAGCAAACGGATATAATAAAACAAATGAAGCAGTAGAAAAAATAATAGGAATAGCATTAAAAAATGAAAAGACATACATTATGGCAATTGGAGCAATAACTAATGTTGCTATGGCTATAATGAAAGAACCTAGAATAATTGATAAAATTGAAGTTATTTGGCTAGGAGGACATAGTATTTTAATTAAAGATAATATGGAATTTAATTTTAGGCAAGATATAGAAGCAGTAAGAACAGTATTTGAATCAAAAGTAAAATTAACAGTTATACCTTGTAAAAATGTAGCATCCAACTTGAAAACAACAATTTATGAAATTGAACATCATTTAAAAAATAAAAATGAAGTTGGAACTTATTTATGTGAAAGATTTTATAATGATGGTAAACATGGAATACAAACAAGAAGAGTTATATGGGATATTAGTGTAATTGCTTATTTAATAAATAAAGAATGGTTTGAAATCTCACAAATAAATTGTCCTAATATAAAAGAAGATACTTCTTATGAGTTAAATACTAATAATCGTTTAATTACTATGGTCGATTTTATTGATAGCGATAAAATTTATGAAGATATGTTTGAAAAGTTAGGTGAAAAAAATGAAATTAACGAGTGAAATTGCAATAAAAATATTAGAAGATGCAAGAGGTAAAACAAAAGATGATAAATGGATAGAACATTGTATTTGCGTAGGAAATTCGGCAGGAAAAATTGCAGAAGCATTAAATAAAAAAGGAATTAATGTAGATACAGATAAAGCAATAACTCTTGGATATTTACATGATATTGGAAAATATAATGGTGAATCTCATGGACATGTTATGAGAGGTTATGAATATCTAAAAGACAAAGGATATGATGAGGAATATTGTAATATATGTTTGACACATTCATACTTGAATAATGATTTGATTTGTACAGCAGGTGGAGTGCCAAATTTAGATGATAATCCATTTTTAACAGAATTTATAAAGAAACATAAATATACAGTAGAAGAAAAAATAATAAATCTATGTGATTTGATGTGTCCACACAAAGTATTTACAATAGATAAAAGACTAATTGATATTATGATTAGGAGAGGAGTATATTCAAATACACAGTATCACATTAAAGAAACATATAAATTAAAAGAATATTTTGACAATTTATTAGGATATAATCTTTATAATATATTTCCAGAGATAAAAGAAAATTTATAATGGAAGGATTAAGTTTTAAAAATGAATAATTATGAGAAAGAATATTCAATTACCAATATGTTAGAAGAGGAGAAAATTATGTTTGAAAAATTAAAAGAGAAATATGTATTCTTTGATATTGATGGAACATTATCAGAATATAGATATGATGATATATTATATGGAGGAAGATGTCACGAGTTAGGATGCCAATCTTTGGAAAATTTGTTATTCTCAAATTTATTTTATACAGCAAGACCATTAAAGAATATGCAAAAAATAATTCAAAATTTAGATTCTGAAAAAATATTTATATTAGGTGCTATAACTACAAATAATGAATTAGACCAAAAATATTTGTGGTTGAAAGAAAATTATCCTAATATAAAAAGAAAACACATATTTTTTATATCTTCAACTATGTTAAAGCCAGAAGTAATAATTGAATGTTGCAAACACTTTCATATAGCATTGGAAGATGTTGCATTTGTTGATGATAGAATTGATGTATTAAGAAAAGCAGAAGAAATGGGAATAACTGCATATCATCCAAGTTCATTTGTTGAATAATATGAAAAATATAGAAACTAGGAGAATTAATGGAAAACATTGATAAACAATATAACAATAATTATAAAAAATATATAACTGCTGCAACTTTAGATAATGCTGCTAATAAGATTATGAGTTCAACTTTTATAGTTGGCTATGCAATATTTTTAGGATTATCAGATAGAATTATAGGATTATATGTAGCTTTAAAAAGTATTATGTGCCTTGTTCAAATTTTTTCAGCATCAATATTTTCAAGAATAGGACAATCTAAGAAAGTAACTTTAACTTTATATTCATTGTATAGATTGTTTGGTGCTATGCCTATATTGATACCATTTATTTCAAATGATATTGCTATTAGAACAATTTTATTTATGATTAGCATATTTTTTTATGAAGTATTTGGGCAGATAGGTTATACACCGCTTGTTAATTGGAGAATGTCTATATTAAAAGTTGAAGATAGATCAAAATTTTATGCTACAAAGAATTTAATACAGAATACACTAGTAATGGGAGTTAGCTTTGGAGCTGGGATACTATTAGATAAATATACAAATGGTGGAAATGAATTTAAAGGGTTTGCTATTTTATTTTTGTTTATAGTTATAATTAATATAATTGATATTTATTTGAGAGCAAGTACATATAAGCCTGATATACATGAAGAAAAGGTAAATATTATAGAAACTATAAAAGAGCCATTGAAAGATTTGAAATTTAGAAAAATATTAATATTTACAGCTTTATATACATTATCACTAAATGTCGGAATACAATATTTATCTTTATTTGAATTAAAATATTTAGAAATAAGTTATACTTATGCAAGCATTTTAAATGTGATTTTGGCATTAGTAAATGCTTGTTGTGGATTATTGTGGGCTAAGATATATAATAAACGAGGCTGGAAAAGCATTATTATGCCAATGTTGATAGCATACATTTTTATGTTTATATTATTAAGTAATATGACTATGAGTATAAAATTTATATTACCTATAATATTTACTTTGTATGGTATTGGTGAAAGTGCTTATGGTTTATTCGATCACAATGTTATTTATGAGTCAGCACAAGATAAATATAAAACAGTTTATTTGTCGGTTAATAAAACTGTGTGTGGTATTATTTCAATCTTAGTACCAATTTTAACTTCGCTTATAATGACCGATGAAAATAATGCAAATAATATAAAAATTATATTTTCACTTACAGTTGTGTTATTTGTAGTTACTACCATATATTATAAATGTAATTTATCAAATTCTAAAAATAAGTAAAATATGTTATTAAAAATTATTGAAGGATGAGTGGATATGAATATAGGAATAGATATTGATGGAGTATTAACAGATGTTAGAAAATTTACTATAGAAGCAGGGATAAAATACTGCAAAGAAAATAAAAAAGGAAAATTAGTAAATCCAGATGCTTATAATTCAGAAGATGTATTTGATTGGAATGAAGAAACAGATTTAGATTTCTGGATTAATAATATATTTGAATATGCAGAAAAAAATCCTGTAATAGAAGGAGCAGCAGACAATATAAAAAAACTAAAAGAAGATGGACATACATTATATATTATAACAGCGAGATGGCTTGCCAGTCCTAAGACAGACAAAACATTTAAGCAAGCCCAAGAATTAAGAGAAAAAATGAGAAAAACAGTAAAAGAATGGCTTGAAAGGAATCAAATTATATATGACAATATAATTTTTTCTGAAGAAGATAAGTCTAGTCATATTATAGAGAATAATATAGATATTATGATAGAAGATTCTCCAAATAATTTGAAAAGTCTATCTAAAATAACAAAAATGATATGTGTTGATTGGGTATATAATAAGGGGATTGAAAATGATAATATATTCAGATGTTATAATTGGAATGAAATATATGAAACAATATCAAAAATATCTGTAATCAAAGGAGAATAGATAAAATGGCAATAATTGAAGTAAATAATTTAGTTAAAACATATAAAACAATAGAAAAAGAAGATGGCTTATTAGGTTACTTTAAAAATTTAGTAAAACCAAAATATAATGAATTTACAGCAGTAAATAAAATTAATTTCAATATAGAAGAGGGCGAATTAGTAGGATATATTGGCGAAAACGGAGCAGGAAAATCAACTACTATAAAAATGCTTACTGGCTTATTAACTCCAACATCTGGAAGTGTATTAGTAAACGGAATTGTACCAAACGAAAAAAGAATACAAAATAATAAAAATATAGGTGCTGTATTTGGACAGAAGACACAACTATGGTGGGATTTACCTGTTATAGAATCTTTTAGATTAATTAGGCAAATGTATAAAATACCAGAAGGAGAATATAGAAAAAATCTAAAGAAATTTACAGAGATACTGGAGTTAGATGATTTATTAGAAAAACAAGTGAAAAATCTAAGTTTAGGACAAAAAATGAGATGTGAAATAGCAGCTACTTTTTTACATGATCCTAAAATAGTATATTTAGATGAGCCAACAATAGGATTAGATGTTTTAGTTAAAGAAAATATTAGAAAGTTTATTAAAGATATAAATAAAGAAAAAAATACTACAGTTATTCTTACAACACATGATTTAAAAGATATAGAAGATGTTTGCAATAGAATTATCCTTTTAGATAAAGGACAAATTATTTATGATGGAGAAAAACAAAAGTTTAAAGATACTTATGGAAAATATATAATTGCAGAATTTATAATCAAAGAGAAGAAAGCTAATATTAGTGAAAGTATAAATTCGGAAGAAATACAAGTATTAGAAGAAACAGAAAATAAGTTGAAAATAAGATTTAGTCATGAAGAAACAACGATAATGAAAGTTATGGATAAAATATCAGAATATTGTACTATTGAAGATATACACATGAAAGAAGCAGAACTAGAAGATATATTAAAAGAAATATATAAAGGGGTACACAAATGTTAAAAAGTATAATGGCATTAGGAAAAATGCAATTTAAACAATACAATATATATAAATCAAATTTCTATCTGTTTACATTAAATAGAATAGTAGAAGTGGTAGTATATATATTTGTATGGCAAGCAATATATAATCAAACAGGAAATGCAGGAGGACTTACAATTGCACAAATGGTTACATATTATATTTTAGTTGTAACACTCGGACCAATTTCACTTTGGGGAATAAATGAAGATATGGCACATTCAATAAGAAATGGAAGAATCAATAAAGAATTGTTAAATCCTATAACTTATTTTCAATACTATTTTGGTGTGAATCTAGGAGAACTTGCTTTTGCTATTGTGGTTGGTATAGCAACATTTGTAGTATGTGCAATCTTTTGGAGTGTTTCATTACCAGTTAGTATTGAAAATTTTATATTATTTGTAATTGTAATATTACTTGGAATACCAATAACATTTTTCTTACAAATGATAGTAGGTACAGCAGGTTTTTATACAAATTCTATATGGGGTATGCAAATACTTAGAAAAGCTATAATATCAATATTTTCAGGAATAATAGCACCAATTACATTGTTTCCTGTATGGTTTCAAAATTTAGCAAATATATTGCCATTTAAAGAACTTATATATACACCAATAAATATTTGGTTAGGACAAGTATCTACAAATGATATATATCTTATAATAATAAAACAAGTAATATGGGGAGTTATTTTATATATTTTAGCGAAAATATTTTTTAATCATGCTGTTAAGAAAATAACAATAAATGGAGGATAAAATGGTGAAGGTATTAGATAATGTGAAATTATATTTTTCATTTTTAAAAGCATCACTAAAAGAAATGCTTATATATAGGTTAGATTGTATAGTGGGAATGGTATCACAAATAGTTACGCAATTGGTAGAAATAATATTTATATGGATTGTATTTCAAAACACAGAAAATTTAGCAGGATGGAATTTCATGCAAGTTTTATTATTATATGGAATAACTTTAATATCTGTAGGAATATCTGATTTCTGTTTTGATGCTTTATATGATATTGGACCTAAATATATTAGAGAAGGCGATTTTGATAAAATAATGTTAAGACCAGTACACCCATTAATATCAATTATAGGAGCTTCAAAAGAATTTACAGCTTTGGGATATTTTGGATTAGGATTAGCAATGACTATTACAATGCTTATAAAACTTGCTATACCAATAACAGCAATATTGATTCTAAAAATAGTATTTTTTAGTATAGTTGGAGCTGCAATAATAGGGGCTATAAATACTATATTTAGTATAGCATCATTTTGGACTTATAGATCAAACGAAATAATATGGTCTTTTTATAGAACATATACATTTGCTCAATATCCAATAGACATATATAATAAATTTATAAAAGTATTAATAACAGTAATTTTGCCATTTGCTTTTGTAGCATATTATCCAACTATGGATTATTTAGGAATAAATACATATATGATATATTTATCGCCTATTATAGCAATTGTTTTATGGATAATAGCAGTTAAAGTTTGGAATTTTGCTTTGAATAAATATAGAAGTACAGGAAATTGAGAAGTAGGTGTATATAATGAAGAAAAATGATAGTACCAAAAAATTGAATAAAAGTGCAAAATGTTTAATTATGAGTGATTTGATATATACAATAACAGCTTTATTTGCAGAAACATTTTTAGTAGCATATTTTTTAAAAATAACAAATGAGAATATAGTTCAAATTGCTTTATACTATATAATTGTAAAATCATTAATGGGTATTGGTTTAATATTAATGGGCAATTTTATAAAAGGCAAACCAAATATTAGAACCAAAATTCTTTCTCTAGGAATTGTTGTTAGAGCAATATTTATATTATTTATTGTTATTTTGGGAAATAAGTTATCTAACTATTTTGTAATAGTTGCTATTTTTTGTGGAATATCTGAAACTCTATATTGGTCAACTCACGAGTTGATTTTTATTGATGTAACAAGCAATGAGAATAGAAAAGATTATATGTCTATAAAGAAAATTTTAAGTACAATAACCAAAATAGTTGCTCCACTTGTATTAGGCTCTACTATTGAACTATATTCTTTTACTAAAATTGCAATATATATTTTTGTGTTATCAGTTATTCAAATTATTATTTCTTTACAAATTAAACCTAATGAATTGAATACTACTAAGGAACAAAATGATAAATATGATATTAAAGCATACATAAAGGAAATAATGAAGAATAGAAATTCTAAAGTAAATGCTTATTATAGGTCAAATTTAATATATGGCATTATAGAAGATCCGATGAGTACATTAGTTACGATAATTACTGTTATGACTTTTAAAACATCTTTAAATTTAGGTATATTAACAACGATTTTCTCGATATTTTCAATAATATCATTATATTTGTATAAAAAATATTACAATAAAAATAACTCGAAAATTATTCTATCAATATGCTCTATTTTAATTTTTATAGGTGCAGTAGGATTAGTAATAGATATAGGGAAAAGCACATTGATTATTTATAACTTTGCTTGTACAGTTAGTTTATGTATTTTTGATGTTATTTTTAATACACAAAAGGGAAATTTAATTAAAGAATGTAATATTGAAAACAGAAATGTTGAACATGTAATGTTAAATGGATTACTTACAGATATATCAAGAGTTATAGGATTTTGTTTAATTTTAATTGCAGGATTAATAAATAATATGATTGCATTTAAAATATTATTGTTAATTATTGCATTATGTGTTCCAGTATATTCAAAACTAATATCTAACTTAGAAAAAAGTTAATATATTAGTAAGTATAAAATTATATAGATTAGTTTTAGGAACAAAGGTGATAAAAGAATGAAAGATGTAATAATAGGAATTGTTAGTAAACATTATGCGAGTTATAAAAACGAAAGAACAGATACTTTTATAAGAGATGAAGTAAAACAGGCTATATTTGACAATGGTGGAATAGCCATTGGAATATTGCCAACAGAAAAAGAAATAAATTATGTAGGAGATAACTGGAAAGATAATTTGTCAGCTGAAGAAAGAGAAAATTTAATAGCACAAATAAAATTATGTGATGGAATAATAATGCAAGGTGGAATTGAAACAGATAACTATGAAATAATTATTGCAAAATATTGTTATGATAATAATATACCAGTTTTAGGAATATGTGCAGGACAAAATAATATTGTTAGAGCTTTAGGTGGTGCTACTTATAAAATTCCTAATCCAGAAAAACATAATAGGTCATCAGAGCAGTATGTACATACAATAAAAATAGATAAGAACTCTAAATTTTTTAGCTTTATTGGAAAAGAAGAAATACTGGTAAATTCAAGACATAAAAGGACTGTAAAAGACTGCCCAAAATTAAACAAAGTGGCTTTTTGTGAAGATGGATATGCTGATGTTATAGAAGCAGAAGACAAGGATGTCTATATTGGAGTTAGATTCCATCCAGAAAGTTTATATAGAATTGATAAAAATATGAATAATATTTTTAGTTGTTTTATTGAAAAATGTAAAAGAAAAAAAGAGGAGAGAATCAGATGAAAAATATTTTAATTATGGGAATTGGAAGAGCAGGAAAAACAACTTTAAGCAATATGATAAAAGAGAAGTATAACGAATATAATATAATTCATTCAGATAGTATAAAATGGGCAATGATAAGAGCAGCAGGAAAAGAAGGCTATTATAGAGAAAATATTAAAGAGCAAAAAGAATTTGAACATGGAGAGTATTTTCAGAGAGTTTTATTAGAATTTTTTAATTCTTGCATAAGAAATGATATAAATAAACATGGATATATTTTAGAAAGTGGACAATTAACACCAAAAATAGTTAAAGAATATATTGATTTTAAAAATACAAAAGTAATTGCTTTAGGTCATGGAGATGTAAAAAAAGAAGATATAATAAAATTATGTAGAGATCATGATAAACCAGAAGATTGGAGTTTCGGATTATCAGATGACATTTTAGAAGCACATGCTGAAAAATGGGCTGAAACAAATGAAGTATTAAGAGAAGAGTGTCCAAAATATGGAATAGAATTTATTGATACTTCAGAAAATAGAAAAGAAATATTGAATCAAATTTTGTTAGAATTATCTAAAGATAAAGGGGAAGAAAGTGAATAGTAAAAATAAGAACCATAAAATTTTTGTAGATGAATTAAAAAGAACCTTTCCAATTTACATATTAGGTATGGTATTTCATGCAATAGTAATATATATATTATATAAAATTCCTAGCATAATAGGGAATATATTAGATTTATTAATAAAAGGTAATGTTAGTAAAGAAGTAATTATGGGTGAAGTGTATAGCTTAATATTTTATTCTATTATAATGCTAATACCAAGAATTATATACAGAACATTATTCTTCACTAAAGCTAGAATATCAGATACATATTTGAGAAGTAAAGTTATAGAACATTTGCAATTTGTAAAACCAGAATATTTTGAAAATGAAGATAAAGGAGTATTCCTTGCCTATTTATCAAAAGAAATACTCTCAATAAGAAAATTTTTAGGGAATGCTTTTTTCAATGTTGCTAGATTAATTGTAGCACCTATTATAGGAATAATTGTTATAGGAAAAGATTTTAATATATTCTTAATGTTGGCTATATTACCGATTTTTCCGATTGCAATTTATTTCTTATATAAACTTTATAAAGCACAAGAGAAAGCATTAGAAACAGAGAGAAAAGTTTATATTGATCTATCAAACAGTATAGAAGAAAATACATCAGGGTTTAATTTAATAAAGTTATATAATGAACAAAAAAATCAAAAAGAGAAATTTGAAAAAATTAATGAAGCAACATATAAATCAGATGTAAAAGTTGGTGCAGTAATATATAAAATAGATGCAGTTGCTAATATATTATATGCAGCATGCTATTCAATAGGATTTGCAGTAGGACTAATTCTAATTAATAAAGGAATGCTAACTATTGGAGAATTAACAGCATATATTTCTTGCATTACGATTGCAGTATCAGAAATTATAAATTCAATAGAACCATTACTTACAGGAATATCTAATTTTAAGATAGCAAGTAGAAGATACAACTATTTTTTCGGATTAGATACTTATAAAAAAGATGGAAAGAAAATAGAGAAGATAGAAAAGATAGAAATTAAAAACCTTTGCTACAAGTATGAAAATGATAAACAGTTGGCATTGAAAAATATAAATATGATAATAAACAAGGGAGATAAAATTGGTATAGTTGGTAAAGTTGGAAGTGGAAAAACAACACTTATGAATATTTTAGCAGGTTTTTATGAAGTTCCACCAAATGAGGTATTTATAAATGGAAAAGATATAAATGAATATTCAAGAGATAGTATATTTGAAAATATTGGCTATGCTATGCAGAAAAACATTATTACGGATGATACTATAAAAAACAATATTGATATTAAAAATGAAATAGAAGATGATAAAATAGAAGAAATAAGTAAAAAAGCTGACATTTGGGAAGATATACAAGAAATGCAAGATGGATTAGAAACCAAGATTGGTGAAAATGGAATTAAAATATCTGGAGGTCAAAAACAAAGAATACAAATTGCTCGAAACTTATTAAATGTTAGAAATATAAATATATTTGATGATACATTATCAGCATTAGATATAGAAACCGAAAAGAAAGTAATAGCAGAAATTGAAAAGCAAATAGGTAATAATACACTTATTGTTATTTCAAACAAATTAAGTATGATGGAAAAAATGGACAAAGTATATTTATTAGTTGATGGAAGCATAGTTGATAGTGGAACACATGAAGAAATGTTACAAAAAAATGAGCTTTATAATGAACTAAATACTTATGAGAAAGTAGGTGATTTAGTTTGAAAGAAATTATAAAGAAATATATTAAGGCAATAATTATCATAAGTGTACTATTATTAATTTGTGATTTTTTATCAGCATTACCGCCTTATATAATAAAAAAGGTTGTAGATATTGATTTTGGCAGAGATGATATAATAAATACAATATTATTTTTCATTTGCATATATACATCGATACATTTAGCACGAGTGATTTTTAAATATATAAGAGATGTTTTTATAAATACAACTATATGCAAAATTTTAAAAGATATTAGAGAAAAATTATTTAATAAAATATTAAATTTTAAAATGATTACTTTTAACAAATATAATTCATCTGAATTATATACAAGATTAACTTCAGATGTGGATAATTTATTTGATTTGTTTTTTGGATTTTTGTATAACATTGTAAGTAATATATTATATATAGTATTTATGATCATAATGATGTTTGTGGCTAATATTAATTTAGCTGTTATAGGTGCAATTACAATATGTATTATTTCTTTAATAGTATATAAATTTACTAAAATTTTGGGGAATTTGGATAATGAAATTTTAAAGAAAAGGGATAGAGAGAATAAAGAATTTTCTGAAATATATAATAAAAATAAACTAACTTATTTGTTTAAACTACAAAATAAAAACATTAATAAAATGAATGATTTGTTTTATTCAGAATTAAAGATAAGAAAAAAATATATATTTATACATCACTTCCCTTATTGGATAATAGCAATGATTCAAGCAATAGGAATTTATGCAATTATATATTATGCTTTAAATATTGATGTTACTATATCTTTAGGAAGTATTTATTTAGTTTTATATTATACAAAAGAATGTAAAAGCCCACTAGAAGAGATTTGTGATCAGCTAGAAGAAATGCAAACATGTATAAATTCATATAAAAGAATAAGAGTTTTACTAAATGAAACTGATGATGAAATATTAGAAAATGGAGAATATATAGACAACCTAAATGGAGATATAGAATTTCATAATGTTACTATGAGATATGACAAAGAAGTGATATTGAAAAACTTATCTTTTATTATAAAAAAAGGAACAAAAGTAACAATTGCAGGTAGAACTGGAGTTGGAAAAACAACACTAACTAATGTATTAATGAAGTTATATGATATAGAAGATGGAAGAATTTTAATTGGAAACAATGATATATCTAAAATATCAACAAAATGTTTAAGAGATAATATTTCTTATATTTCTCAAACACCATATATATTTGCAGATACAGTAAGAAATAATATTACACTTGGAAATAAAGAAATTATAGATAAACAAATTGAAAATTTAATACATGAAATGGGTGTAGAGAATTTATTTAATAAATTAAGTGATGGATTAGACACTAAAATAAAATTAACAAAGTTGTCATATGGAGAACTTCAAATAATTGCATTTATAAGAGCTATCTTACATAAAGCAAATATTTATATATTTGATGAGCCAACATCAAATATGGATTTAAAAACAGAAAGAATGATTCAAAATATAATTGATAAAATATCACAAAAGAGTACAGTAATTATAATTGCACATAGAAAATCAACAATAGAAAGTTCTGATAAGATTATATACTTAAAAGATGGGCAAATAGATCTTATTATAAATAAAGCTATTTAGTAAAAGGAGTAGAATAAAATGTATAATAATAAAAAAATTGTAATATTTGACTGGGGTGGAATAGTAGAAAGCCACTTTAAAGGTGAAAATAATTGCTATACTGCAAAAGTGGATATTTTAAATCGTTTAAATGAGCAAACTAAAACATATAGTGAAGAAAATATTATAAGTAAGTGGAGTGAATGTGATAATGATGAAAATGGAAAAGGAATTGGAGAAGTAAATGATGATATAGATGTACAAAAGTGGTTTGAACGAATAAAGTTAAAGTTCAATTTGAAGTGCGACTATGATGAATTTTGCAAAGTTTACCAGGAAGAATCTGATAAAATAAAATATTATAAGAATGTTGTTGAGTTTGCACATAGTTTAAAAAGCAAATGTAAAATAGGAATTTTATCTAATCTAATGGCTCTTGATAAAATAAGAATAGATAAGCATTATAATTTATCAAAGTTTGATTATGTTTGGTTATCATTTGAACTAAATTGCAGAAAACCTAATGAAGAAATATACAAGATTGTTGAAGAACAATGCAAAATATCAAAAGAAAATATATTATTTATAGATGATAAACTGGAAAATATAGAAGCTGCACAAAGAAGAGGTTGGAATGTATGTCTGGCTTCAGCCTTAGAATTTGAAAAAATTAAAGAAAGTGTTTATGTGTTCCTAGAAGATTAGAAATTTATATAAAATGAGGAGTAAAGAATGTTAGCAAATAAATTAAATTATGGAGATACAATTGGAGTAGTAGGAGTATCTAACAGTTTAAAATGTAACAACAGATATGAAGATTTTTATAGAGCAGAAAAATTTCTACAAGATAAAGGATTTAAAATAAAAAGAGGAAAATATGTATTAGAAGATTATTATGGATCAGCAGGCACAAGAGAACAAAAAGCTGAAGATATGATGGCTATGCTTAAAGATAAGGAAGTTAAAGCTATTATATGCCTTGAAGGTGGAGAAACTTGTAACACTTTTATTGATTTATTAGACTATGAAATAATAAAACAGAATCCTAAAATCATAACAGGTTATAGTGATATAACAGTTTTATTGCAAACAATATATAAAAAGACAGGATTAGTAACATTTCATGGTTCTTCATTTGTTTGTTTTGGAGAGGAAGATGCTGAAGAAAAATATAAAGAGTTTGAAAGTGCATTTGTTAATAGGCAAATTGGAAAATTTATAAATGGTAATAAGAAGATAATCAGAAGTGGAAATGTTACAGGTAAAATTATCGGAACTAATCTAGGCTGCATGATGTATTTATTAGGAACAGAATATTTACCTGATATGCAAGATAAGATTTTATTAATAGAAAGTTACAAAACATCTCCAAATGAATGTCAAAGAAGATTTGCACATTTAAAGCAATATGGAATATTTGATAAGATAAAAGGCATAGTGATTGGATATAATTATGACTTACAAAAAGATGGGGATATTTATCCTCAAATGGAAGATATACTATTAGAATATACTAAAGAATACGATTTTCCTATTATTAAATGTAATGATTTTGGACACAAGATGGTAAATAGTATTATTCCAATTGGTGTAAATATTAATATAGATTGTGATAATCCAAAAATTGAAATATTAGATGAGTTCTTATGTGATATATAAATATAAGAAGGATAGATAAAATGAAGTTTTATAGATTATTAAAAAGTGGCAGTAAGTTGCTACTTTTTTTGAAAAAATCAGTTAGAAATGTTTGACACAAATAGAAATATGGTATAAAATAAAGTCGAAATAAAAGAGAATATACATAGGAGGTTCAAAAATGGGTTGGTATGGAACTTGGAACTTAGAGTACACAGGAAAAAATGATAAAAAGTTTATAAATACAGCTAAATTAGTTATAGCAAATTTTAAAAAAAGATTTGAAATATCTAATGGGAAAAATGAGTTGGAAGCTGTAAAAGGATTAAGTTGGTATAGTGCTGACATGGATATTGAAAAGATTTTATCTTATTTAGAGGATGGAGATCAAATTCATGTATTGATAGATGGGGAAACACACCCTATTCGTGAAGTTATAAGTGAAGGTGGGTATGTAACAAGAGAAGGTACACCAAATGAAAATGATTATGATTGGGCAGAAACAAATCCAGATACTGGTGAAACTATATACCATTTTAGCGAAGAATATATAGAACCTGAATATGATTATTGTGAATGGGAAGACCAAACATACAAAAAAGAAGATGGTAAAGTTACTATGGAATGTGAATTTACCGATTGCGATAGATACCAAAGTGATAGACATGGAATGAAAGGTGCATTTATATATGAATTATCATATCCAAAACAAGCCAGAAAAGAAACATTAGAAGGTGGATATACTGATACTTTAGATACATATATAGCATGGATTGCCCAAGAAATGGGTGATGATGAAGAAATGTTACCTATTATTCAAGATTTTATGAATGAAATAATGAATATAACTAGAGATGAAGTTATAAAAGAAAATGGACAAATAGATGAAGAAGCATTTGCTTATTTTAATGATGTAAAGGCTAAATTCAAATCGCTTGAATCAGCCAAAGAATATATTTCTGGAATAAGATTAAAGTTACCACCAAAAGAGAAAGAAACCAAATTAGAAATCCCAGACTTATTTGCCAATATGAGCAAAAGAGATATAAACCAATTAGGGGGAATGGAACAAGTAATTAAGTTGTATGAAAAAGAAGGAGAACAAAAAACTCGAGAATTACTATCAATGCTAGGATATGACTTAAATAGTGGTATTAAGGAAAAAGGTAAAAAACAATCTTCAGTAGGAAAGAAAAAGGAAGAGAATGAAGTAAATAAGAATATAAAACAATCTGTTGTTGATTATTTTTTAGGATGTGTAAAAGAAAAATATCCAAACCTTACACCAGCAAATGAAGAAAAATTTACGAAGGCTTTAGGGAAAACTATAGACTATAAACTAGAATATGGTGGATGGGATTGTAGTTTAAGTATTGATTATGATCCTTGTAGTGAATTAGTAAGTGCATTTTATAGTATGGATATGGATAATTTTGACTCAGGACTACCTATATATGATGTTTTTCCAATGAAGACACATGTAAGAATGGAAAGAGGAAAATGTGCAACAGTAAGTAGTGACTTTAGTAAATCTGGAATATTATATATGACAGATGATTATAGACAAGAATTATTGACATCAGTAAATACAAGAATAATGAGAGAAGAAGCTAAAATACCACAAGAAGTAAAAGATGGATTTGAACAAGAGTATCAGACTGAAATGGAAGCTCTTAATATCGAAAGAGGACCATTGGTAAAAAAACAAGAAGAAACGCAGAGAATATTAGATCAAAAAAAGGCAATGGAAGAAAAAGCACAACAACTAATAGAAAATTATTCAAGTAGAATAGATGAATTAGAAACTTTAGGTTTATCAGAAACTGAAAAACAGCAGAGAAAACAAGCGATTATCAAAGAGATTAAACAAACGCAAGAAGCAGCAGAGTCTGAAAAATTTAGAGAACAGCTAGGCAAAATTGAAGAAAAATATGGATGGGAATACTTAGAAGAATTTGATAAAGAACATCAAGAAAGTTTAGACAAAGAGAAATGGTTAAGAACAAGGAAAATCCAGTATGCTAGAAAAGAACATGATAGAATTTGGGAAGAATATAAGAACGAGCATCCAAATGAATTTGGATGGCCCGACACAAGCTCTGTACCTTCCGATTTAGATAGATTATATGCAGAAAGAGATGAAATAGCTGAATATGATAGACAACAAGAAGAAAAAACAAGAGTGCAAGGACAAGAAAATGAAAATTCCACAATAGAGCAACAAGAATTTGTACAAGCATTAGGAAAAGCATATACTCAATACATGAAAGAACATGGAAATATAGATGAATATAGCTTTAGAAATGGTAGAGAGCAAATACTAGCAGATGGCTTTTCAAAATATTTTGCAGCTAATTATCAAAATATAACAAATTCAGCATTTTTAGTTGAATTTGAAAATGGACCTATGAGAGATATTGCAGAAGAACGAGGATTTAGAAGAAATAGTAGTATGTATAGCTGGGGATTTTATTCATCAACTGATATAGCACATGTTAAAGTATCCGAAGGTCTAATATATACTGTAGATAGAATACTAGATAAAGCAAAGATAGAATTTGGTACACCAGAAGCAATACAAACACAAATTGATAAATTTAATAGTGAAATCAGATTTATACAAGATGCAGGAGAAAGTTCATGGAATTTAAGAAGACTTGAAAGTCAAAGAGATTCTTTTGTTTCATATCAAAGACAATTAGAAGGTAAAATAGTAGCAGAACCATCACTAGAAGAATTAGATCAACAGAAATATATTCTTGAAGCATTAGATGGAAAAACAACAGAATTGTTACAGCAATATGATAAAAATGATAGAACGAACCCACATGATATTGGAACAGATGGAATAGATTTTGATGATTAGGAGGAAAACACATGTCAAATAATAGTTTAATACCTATAAAAGAAAGTATATTTTCTAAGATAAAAAATTTCTTAAAAAATTTATTTGGACAAGAAACTATTGAAAATTATGAATTAGAAAATACAGAAAATATCATTGAAGATAAACAAGAAATTAAAAATTCAATTTTTGCTGAAAATATAAAAGTTGAAGAAACAGAAGAACAAAAATTATTAAAATTACAAAGATTAATAAGAGAGAGAAGAATATCTGAAAATGATTTATCAGCTGAAGAAAAAGCTAAATTAAGTAAGTTATATAATTCTCAAATTGAAAATTTAAGAAATTCAATTTTACAAAAAAGAAATAAAATTATGAAAATAAAATATGAGCAAAAAAGAAAATCTCATGCAACTACATAAAAAAGAAATACTAATAGTATTATCTTAATATATTTTAAATAATAATAAATTTAAAATTATATAAAAATTCAAAAGAGTTACTAGTAATAGTAGCTCTTTTTCAAATATTAAATTGATATATATATATAACAACACCAAATAATATGGTGTTATTTTTTATCTCTTATTTTGCATAATATATAAATGATTAATAGTCTGATTAACAAAAGATTTATTATCATCTTTTAATTTTAGATAAACTGTAGATGTTTCAGAAGGGAGTACATTAAAACAATCATTAGAACTATTAATTGTACCGTTAAAAATATAGTTTGGAGTGACATCTAAAATATTACAAATATCAATAATAAGTGAAATACTTCCAGATGAAATCCCTCGTTCCATAGCACTTATATATTTAGCAGAAACATTACATTTTTCAGCAAGTGCTTCTTGTGTTAATTTCTTTTTTAATCTAGCGATTTGAATGTTATTTCCTATTTCTTTTAAAGAAGCTTCATTTTTCATACACAGACATCTCCTTTCAACATAAAAATAATATATGAATAATGGCAAAAATAAAACATACATATATTAGAAAAATGCCAAAAGTAAAACAAAATATTGATAAAGTGTTTTATATGTGCTAAAATAGTATGTAGAAAAAAGAATATGAGTAATTTCATATTCTTACATTTATTTGACTAAAAAAACATATAAATGTATAATTTTAGATAACATTGTAAAATTAAATAAATAATAATTAATCAAATAGGTTATCGGTATTTTCGAATATTTGATCATATGTAATTTGTAATACTTTACAAAGAGCAATAATTTCGAAATCTTTTAACATTAATTTTCCGTTTTCAATTTGAGAAATGTCAGAGTGATAGATATCAATACCTAATAAAGATATTTTGTCAGATAATTCTCTTTGAGTTAAATGACGCAATTCTCTGTATTTTTTAATGTTTTTTCCAATAGCATTTGATTGTCCGTTTAGTTTCTTTATTTGCATACTAATTATTCCTTTCAAATATTAATTATTATTCTCTTATTTTACAATATTTATTTACTAATCTTGGTAGACTATTTCAACCAAAAACAAAATAATTAAAAAAGTAGGGGAGTTTATGAAAAAAAATATAAATGAGTTAATAAAAAACATATGTGAAAAACAAAATTATGATGAAATGCTAATAGGATTAATAAACATTGGAAAAGATAGTGAAATAAATAATATTTTAGAAGAATTAGATGCTGATAATAGCATAGATGATAAGAAAAAAAGAGAAATATATGAAAAGATTTTTGAATTTGTAAGTAATATAAACGAAGAATTAAAAGAAAATGTTAAGAAAATATTTGAAATGGGTGTAAAAGAGACGATAAAAGAATTAAGAAATAATGAAGATAGAATAAAGAAAATTGATAAGATAAGAATAATAATAGCAGATGATAATAAGACTATCTGTGAGTTTATAAAGAAAGCGTTAGAAAGATATGAAGAAATAGAAATTTTAGGTATTGCTAATACTGATGCTGAAGAAATAGAAATGATAGAAAAATTTGGGCCAGATATAGTAATAACAGATCTTATGAGAAATCATAAATATACTGGATTAGATATTATAAAAGAATATTATAAAAAGTCAAAAGGTCCAGAGTTTCTAGTGATTTCAGCAGATAGAAAACAAGATGTAATAAATAATGGATTAGAAGTAGCTGGATATATACAAAAAACGTATATGGACTATGACAATATCTATGATGAATTAAAAAGAATCAAAGAGGAAATCAAGAATAAAAAAAATAATAGCAGTTTAGAATTTGAAAAGTGGCAAGAAAGATATTGGAATGATAAAGTAATGGATTTAACAAAACATCTAAACAAAAAAGAGCTAAAGACAATAGAAAAATTAAATATTAAAATAAAAAATGTAATCTGCACAATGCAGGAATTTAATGCTTTGGAATATGAGTTATATTTATATTATGAAGATGAAGATTTTGAACCAGAAGAACAAGAATATAAAAAAACATTAGATAATACAGGAGTAAGCGAAAGAGAATATAAGAGATTAATGAAAAAAATAATTAAAATTGATAATATTTATTATAAATATTATCATAAATAAAAGAAGTATTTTTTACAAAGCTCATAAGAAATATATAGAAGAATGGAAGAATAAATGCTTCCATTTTTTTCAGCGGATACAAAAAAGCTTCAAAATGTTAGCGCCTCAACATAAAAAAAATTTACTATGTGCCTATTCCATTTTTAGACAACATGAGTTATAATATAAATGTATTCAAAATTAGTAACTATAAAGAAAAAGCTTTATAGTTATACCTGATTATCAGGGTAAAGCTGATTATATCAGCATGACTTTGCAATTTAGCAAAGGTAAAGTAAGTAGCACTTTAAAATATGCCACTTATAGTTAAAACACAGCTATAGGGGGAATTGTGCTTAAAATTAAATAAACAAAGAAAAACAAGTAAAATTTGAAAGAATTGGACTTGTTATTTTTTGTGTAAAAATAAGGAAGGAGGATAGATTATTTGTTTTTTGAATACAAAAAAATAAAGTTTATAAGAGATTGGAGGAAATGTAAATGAAAACATTTAACTATGAATCAAATTGTGTAAAGTACAAAAATTGTTTCTTTGATTTAGGAGAGTATGAAAAAGGCAAGTTAAGTTTAGCGATTTATGGCTATGTAGAAGATGATAAAAATTTATCTCATATTTCAAATGTAACAGTTAATGTAGAAGAAAAATTGGAAGAAAATCAAGTTGTTATAGATAATTATGCTAATAGCAATTTGATAAGTTTTTTACTAGATTTAGGAATTGTAAAAAATATTCCTAAAAAGGTAACAGTAAAGTTTTTGAGACTTCCTGTAGTTGAACTAGATTTAGAAAAATTATATGAGTATTCATACGATCAGGAGGTGTTAAAATATGCTAGTTAGTAAGTCTTGGTGTGAAGAAACAGCAAAAGATATTATACGGGAATTTGAAAATTTATTATGTAATAATGATGTTAAAATTAATAATGTAAATTCTGAAGAAAATGAATTTGAAAGTGAAGAATCCTATATTAATAAAAAAGATTACGAAAATTTAAAAGAAAAAGTAACAGAGCAGTTGATAGAATTAGTAGATTATGCGGAAGAACAAATAGAAGATATTGCTGCTTAAATGGAAGGAGAAAAAAATAATATGAATATACAAGATTTAGTCAGAGAAAGAGTAATTGGAAATATAAAGACAGGAAAGAAAAATGAGAAAGGAATACCAGAAAAATTACCATATTTTCATGTTGAAGAGGATAAAGGTACAAGTTATGACATGGTAGAAATCTTTAAACAATTATATCCAGGACAACCAACGAAATTAAAAATAAGATTTACATCTGAAAATCCATTTAATTTTAAATTTAAAAGATATGTGAATGGTAAAGCTGTATGTATAGGAAATGGAACAAAGGCAATAACTGTTGGAAAAGATTCTAAAAATAATAATACACAAATAGAAGTAGAATGTAATGAAGAATGTAGCCATAGACAAAGTGGTAAATGTAAGTTAAAAGGTACATTAAAATTTGCATTAGATGGAATAGAAGCAGGAGGAGTATGGAATCTAAGTACAAGTGGAGGAATTTCACTATCTAATATTGCATCTGAAATTGTTAAATATAAAAGAGCTGGAATGAGCATAGTAGGAGTTCCATTTGAATTAACACTTACAGAACAACAAAGTCTTGCATATGGTACTTATTATAGTATAGATTTACATAGAACAGATATAAAACCTCAATTAGTAACAGATGCACTTCCAAAATTAGCTGAAGCCAAAGAAGAAAATAAACAATTAGCAGATAAAACAACAATAAAGGAAAAAGAAAAAAAAGACAAAAAAGAAACTTCAAAAGTAGAAAAAGCAGAACAAATACAACCAGTTAAGGAAGAAAAAGAAAATGCTAAAATAGAAGAAACAAAAAAAGATAGTTTCTCAAATCGTATGACAACAAAGAAATTTATGCCAACTTTAGTTAAAGGAAATAAATTTGATAAAATTATATTTCAAGATATGAATAATCAAGATGTAGAGTATATATTACATCCACGAGCTGATCAAGATATATTAAAATATGGAGTTGGAACTATAATTGAAGTAGAAAGTGCAAAAGTTGAAGAAAATATGAATATCCTTTGTAAATATAAAATTATACAAATTATAAATCCAGATGGAACAGTAACAGAATTTAATGATGAAGAATTAAAAAAAGCAGTTTAATTAGGACTTAAACAGCTTTATTTTTTTATATTAATATGAAAGGAAATTTTTAAAATGTTTAAGATAATAAAAAAATCCCTAATAATATTACTACTTATAACTATTAAAGTTATAGTTTATATTGCTAAAATTATACACAATTTTTATAAGGAAAACAAGAGCAAAATAGAAAAATATTCAAAAAGTTTTTACTATGTTTTAAAAGAAGAATTAACTAAATAAAGGATAAAACATATGAGAAATAAATATAACTATGGCGAATTAGTTAAAATAAGTGGTATGGGAAAAAATTTTGGAGAGGTAAAAAATAGATTAGGCTTTATTATTAGAAAAGATGATTTTTACGAAGATTATTATGTAGAGCTAGTATTTGGAGAAAAAGATTGGTTTAATGAAGAGTCAATAGAAAGAGTTCTAGGGGAAAAAAGAAACAAAACAGAAAAATATCAAGTAAGATTTTGCACGACAAAACAAGGTTATGAACTAATACAAGCAAAACTTAAAGAAAAAGAGCCAATTAGCAATAATAAATTCAAAAAACTAGATATCTACAGAAAATTTCAAAGAGATGGTAAAGATTATATAATCATAGGATGGAAGTCAGTATTCTGGCCTGTAAGCAATAAAAGTATAAGAACATTAGAAATAGCAATGAAAGAATTTAAAGACTTAAATATACCATTTCAATATGTTTTGTTAAATGAAGATAGATTAACAGATATAAGAACAATGGAATTTTGTGAAAATGATAATAATGTAGAGGTTTTTTCTATAGAAAGAAAAATTAAAATTAAAAGTTTAAAGTAATCTACAAATTCGTAGGGAAAGGATAAAAGATGATAGCAATAAAAATATTAAATGTTATGACTAAAATTGGTCCAATAATTAAAGATAAAACCAATGAAGAAAAAGGATTTGATTATGCATCAATTGCGAGTATTATAATTAGAGCAAGAGAAGCAATGATAGAAGAAAAGGTTATTATGATACCATTAAAGCTAAATCAAGTTGTACAAAAAGGAAATGATGTAATAATAGACATGGTATATAGATTTTATGATGCAGAACCAAATGAAGATGGAAAATGTGATTATATGGATGTAAATATACCAGGAGAAGGAGCAGACAAAGAAGGTTGGGCTGTATATAAGGCACTAAGTGGTGCTTATAAGTATGCTATAACACAAACATTTGCAATTCCAACGATAGATGATGCTGAAAAAGACAAATACACAACAAATAATGAAGAAAGCAATAACAATGATACTGTTACTGAAAATGTAGATGCTGAAGGAAGTTTAGATGAAAATAGTATAGATAAAATATTAGGTGATCCAGATATTAACGATTTTGATAATATATTTTCATTAGGTGAAAAAGCTGGATAGAAAGGTTTGAAAAAATGTATATAAAAAGTATTAATAATGTAGTTGGGTACAAAGATTTGCCAGATGGATTCAATATTGAATTTAACGAAAATAAAACATATATTGTAGGAGCAAATTTCCAAAGGAAAACAACAGTTGGAAGTCTTTTTAATTGGTGTCTAACAGGTACTAGTTTAAATGGAAAAGAAAAAGAACAAGTTGCCAATGATACTAAAAGAGTAAGCAATGTTATCGTTGATATAACTTTTGTAGACAATTTTGGTATAGAACATAGACTTATTAGAGATAAAGGTAAAGAAATACACTTAACTTTAGATGGCAAAGAAATAAAACAAGAAAATTTAGCTCAATTCTATAAAAATAAAGATATATTTTTAGTAGCACATAATCCGTATTATTTTTGGACTTTAGAACCAAAAGAACAAAAGGATTTGGTTAGAAATATATTACCTATTATTGACTCCGAAGAAACATTTGAATTACTAAATGAATATGAGCAACAGGTAATAAAAGAACCAATAGAAAATTTAAGTAGTTATACAGATGCTCGAAATGCTGATATAGATAGATTAGGAAAAGAATACAATAAAAATATCGGAAAGATTGAGACATTGAGAAGTATAGCATTAGAGCAAGAAGGATGTTTATTGGAATTTACAAGAGAACAGGAGTTAAAAGATTTACAAGAAAAATATGAAAGTATATCAATGAATTTCGATAATTCTAATTTGGAAGATTTAAAGAGAAACATAGAGGGAATAAATAGAAGATTACAAGAGATTATTAAAGAAGATTTAGAAAAAATTTCAGAACAATATAATAGAGAAAACAAAAAGCTAAAACAAGTTGAAAATGAGCATCCAATATGTCCATCTTGTAGACAAGAAATAAAAGATAATGAAGCAGGAGAGCATTTAAAACAATTTTTTCAAAAGGAAATGAATAGATTCCAAGAAAAAGCAAATGAATTAAAGGAAACTGCAAAAAAATTAGCTGAAGAAAAGAAAGAAAAACAAGCTCTTTATGAAAAATTAAGTACTTATGATATGAAAGAATTACAGACAGAAAGAGATAATATAAAAGAAAAAATAGATAATTTGCTAAAAGAAAAAAATGATATTTTATTTCATAATCAAGAAGTTCAAATAAAAAGTAAAAGAGTACAAGAGGCAAAAGAAGTACTAAATATTTGTGAAAAAGCACAAAAAGAAATACTAGAAAAATTGGAACTTAATAAAATGCAAAAGAAAATTGCTAATAAATTAAAAATATTAGTAATTGAAGCACAAAAAGAACGAATTAAGAAGTATTTAAATAAGGTTGATATTGAATTTAGTAAAGTAGTAAAAACAACAGGAGAGATAGTGGAGTGCTGTAATATACAATATGAGGGAAGAGATTATAAAAAACTATCCAAATCGCAACAAGCAAGAGCTTGTTTAGAAATATCGAATGTATTTAATAATATTTCTGGTATAAATGCTCCAATATTCTTTGATGATGCGGAATCCACTACAGATATTCAAGAAATACCAAATACTCAATTAATAATATCATTAGTAATCAAATATAACAAATTAGAAATTTTATATGATTATGAAGATGTGTTAGACAGAAGAGAAAAATCAATAAAAAAGGAAATTGAAGAACAAGGTTGCTATGAAATACCATTAGCAGCATAAATTTTAAAGTTATCAATAAGATAGCTTTTTATTTTTGAGGAGGAATTTATAAAATGAATGAATATGAAAATGTAATAATTATAAAAACAGATTTAAGCAAAGAGGAAACTTCCAAAGTTATCTTAAAAATAGAAAATAATATAAGAAATTTTGCTGAAATAACTAAAAAAGATGATTTAGGAATAAAGAAATTAGCTTATGAAATAAGGAAAAATAATGAAGGACATTATTTAGTGTATCAATTTCAAGTGGAAGAAAAGATGAGAGAATTTGCAATAAGAGAAATTGAACGATTTTATAGGATAACTGATGAAGTAATTAAATTTTTAATAATAAAATTATAAAGAAAAGAGGATAACATGGTAATTTACATAGTATATCAAAAATTTTATGCTGATTTTGAAAATGGTGAAGATGATGCATTATTTATAGAATGTGGATATAAGAATAAGAGAAAAGCAGTTAAAAAAGCAAAAGAACTAATGAACCAAGCAAAATCAAGTCATTTATATATTGATGAAGATATAAGAAACAAAAGAAATCCATTTAAAAATAACAATTGGGTTGATTTGTATAAGGAAGAAACAGAGCAAGAAGAAAGAATTGGCAGCATAGTAATGGAAGAAATAAAATTAATAGCATAGGAGAAAATAGATATGGATGAAATATTAATGTTTATAGGAATAAGCAAGAGTAAAAAAGAAGTTAGACTTTTAGATGAAAGGTTAAAAAGTAAAGTGTTTAAGTATAAAAATAAGAAAGACTTAGAAGATAAGTTAATAAAATTTGTAAAGCAAGATTTAGATAGAAACAAGGAGGAATTAGATAATGAATAAAGTATGTTTAATAGGAAGACTAACAAAAGATCCAGAAACTAGATATACACAAACTAACAACACGATAGTTGTTAATTTTAGTTTGGCAGTAAATAGAAGATTCGTAAGAGAAAATGAAGAAAGACAAGCTGATTTTATTCCAATTATAGCTTGGGCTAAAACAGGAGAATTTTGTAGTAAATATTTTAAGAAAGGCCAACAGGTTGGAATTGTTGGAAGGATACAAACTAGGAATTGGGATGATGAGCAAGGACAAAAACATTATGCTACTGAAGTAATAGCAGAAGAAGTATATTTTGCAGATAGCAAAAAAGAGGATGCTTTTAGTCAATATGGTGATGTGTTTGCAAACAACAACAATACAAGTTCAGACTTTGGAATAACAAGCAGTGATGACTTGCCATTTTGAGGTAAAAAATAATTGAATATTAAATATAAAAGTGGATTGAAATATATCCACTTTTATTATTGGAAAGGAATTTTAAATGGATAATAAATATGAAGTGTTTATAAAATTATTAAATTTCAATAAAGATAAATATTCACCAGAAAAAGTTTTCAAGGATTTTGTATCTTTATTTGCAATAACTTTAAGTAATAAAGTATCTTATAGTCAAAAAAATAGCAATATGTATGAAAAGATATTTCAAAATTATGAAAAAGAAGAACAATCTAATTTTTATGCATTATCAATAGAACTAACTAGATTATTTTGTCATGAAAAAGATCCTTATGACATATTGGGAGAAATATATCAAAAAATTACTAATCAGAGTTATTTGAAATTAATTAATAATAATCCAATACAAGAAGTAGGAAAAAAGTTACAAGGTGTTATTAATATAAACAAAAAAGCTAATAATGGGAAAATGATAGAAATGAATTGCGGAAGTGGTGCAATGATACTTGCTTATGCTAGTACATTAAAAATGTTTAAATTAGATTACAAATTTGATTTAGAAGTAACAGCCATTGATACAGATATAATCAATGTTTTTATGACTTATATTCAATTATATTTTTTTGAAATAGGAGCAGTAGTAATATTAGTAGATGAAAAAACAAATAAAGAATTAATGAGATTATATACGCCATTTTATGAAGATGATATGGAAAATTTAATGGCTGCATAGAGAGGAGAAAATAAAATTGATAGAAAATATTCAAGAATTAGAAAGTGAAATAAATGAAAAATTAAAATCTAATAATGTTGTAGTAAGGATTCTATGAAATGAAGATAAAAATAAAGGTAGCATTATAATATTAAAAGATAAAAAAATAAATAGATGTTTTGAAATAGAAATCATTTCGTGCTCTCAAATAAATATTATCGAAAATAGTAAAAAAATTGAAACTGGACTATTTATAGAAGATTTGGAAAACTGGATTTATAATTTATACAATCCTATAGAATATTTATATAAATTTGTTGGTGGTAAATTAAACAATAGGATATTGACAAGAGAAGAAATAAATGAAATATCTAATGAATTGACTAAAGACTATAGTGAGGAAAGAAAAAAGGGAATAGCAGTACATAGAAAAGAATTAGATAATCAGCCAACGGTAGAAGGATACTTAGGACCAATGTATAACGGAATTGACTATGGAAAAATTATTTTAAGGTATGAAACACAAGAAGTATATGATATGCTATCAGATTAAACAAAAGAGAGGAGAATACATATGCAAAATAATAATGTGTATGAGTATATAAATATAACTAATGTCGTGAATCAATTACACCTCAAGAAAACATGTACGAAAGGATGTAATATTTATGCTATTTGTCCGTTCTGCCAAAGTTCAAAAGAAAAAAATGGTTACTTAAAAATTAATACTATAAAAAATGTATATATGTGTGAAAAGTGTGGATTAAGTGGTAGTTCAATAGATTTATATGCAAATTTGAAATATATTTCTACAAAAGAAGCTTTTAAAAGATTACTAAAAGAAACACCAGTATTAGATAATATACCATATACCTATAATAATCCTGTAAAAGATGAATACTACAGAGATATAGTTTATAGAAATTTTTTGAAAATGCAAAATTTGAATGATTTACATTATAAAAAGTTAAAAGGAATGAATTTTACAGATGATTATATTAAGGAAAATCAATTTAAAAGTATAGAAAATAATAACAACAAGAATAAAGAAATATGTATGAAATTACAAGAACAAGGTTTAAAGTTAGATGGTATTCCTGGATTTTTCCAGGATACCGATTTCAAATGGACATATAAATCACACAAAGGAATATTCATTCCAGTTACTCTGAATAATAAAATTCAAGGTTTAAGAATCTTATTAGATAATGAATATAGGCTAGATACAGAAAATATATGGTTTAGTAGCAATAATGAATATAATGGAACAAAAGCAAGTAATTGGCCTATGATATTAAAAGATAATACAGTTAATTGGATTGATATGTATAATTCAGATAATAGTAAAAGTATTATTATTGCTACAGAAATGATATTAGCACATAAGCTATTTAATAATACAAATAAAACAGTTATAGGTATTCCTAATAATATTGATAAAGATTTAATATTGAGTATTGTTCAAAGAATGAATGCATCAGAAGTATTTTTATATGCAGACAAATATACAATTTTACATACAAGTACTTTAATGTATGAAAATACTGTAAAGTCATTAGAAAGACAAAATATAAAAGTTGAATTTAGAGTGGCATTAAATGAAAATGATATTGGTAGTGAATTAAAAGAAAACGAAAAGAATATAAAAATAGCTTAAAGGGGGAATTGCTTATTGAAAAGAAGACAAGAAATAGAAGTATCAAATAAGTTAATAAAAAGTTTAATAGAGAGAGGCTTTTTAGTTCATAAGTATTATGCTAGGACAACCAAAAGTGTATATCTAAAACTAGATTATGGAGCATGTTGTGGAATAAGAATTAGTGATCACAGAGGAAAGAAAAAATACAAATATAAGTTTAACCTTATAAAACAATATGAAGGGTCAAAAACAGTGCTTGATAAAGGATTCATTAGATTATTTTACAATTATAATAATACTGAAGAACTAATAACTGATATTCAAAATGAAAAGAAAATTAAAATTAATAAATATGGCTTGGAAAATTATAAAAAATATATGAAACTAAATTCACAAGATAATTTATACAAGTCATTTAAAAAAGTAGCATAGGAGATGAAAGATTTATTTCATCTCCTAAAAAATAAAGGAGAAACAATTGAGATGGAAAAATATAATTTAAAAAATAAAGAGATTAAGTTACACAATATATTATTTGCAACTACAAGTACAATAGATTATGACATGGAAAGACTAATTCTATTACAGGATATGCCAGAATCAAAAGAAAACGAATATGTATTGGTAGAAGGATATCATTGTAGTTGTTATGGATTTGATGAAACAGAATGGGATTGTATTAAATTGACTGAAACAGAGTTGAAAAAAATATTGAACAGTAATAATGGAGAATTAAGAAAAAGGCTAAAAGCATTTTTAGAAAATTATGGAACTGAAATTTAATTAATAAAATGAAAGATAAGGTGAATAAGAAATGAGAAATTTCAAGGTATATGAAAAGATTTTTAATATAGAATTATTTAATAGTATTGTAACATTTGTAATGTTTACTACAGATAAAGAAAAAAACAAATTATTAAGATTTTTAGAAGAAAATCATATATGGTTTAAGGCAAAATATAAAAATAATGCAATAGAAAAGTATCAATTTAAGTACTTGGGAGAACTATTAGAACGATATGAAGAAAAAATAGGAACAAATATAGAAGATATTAGAGCTATAACATTAGCATTAGCATATTCAAAAGAATTAATAATACAACAAATGATTATAGGAAATCAAGAGATAAATTTTATTAAGAACATTGAAAAAATGGCTAAAAATGATATTTATTTAAAAGCTGCACTGTATTTATATGATAATAAAAAATATTATGGAATGTTACAAGAATTAAAAATAATAAAATATGAAAGAACAGAAGATTTAATTTTTGTATTATCAATTTTTGAGGATTTTAATGAAGGATATGAAATATTTAAAGAACAATTAAAAGAATTAATCGGAAATAATAATACATTATCAATATTCGATAATGTAGGAATTTACGAATGGCTGATAAGAAAATTGTTTCCAGTAATAAATAAAAATAGAAAAAAGGATATAGAGTTGTTTCGAGCATTAATTTCAATTCCTACAGCATTGATTAAAGAAGATGCTAAAACTTATAATGTATTAATAGCAAATAATTATACTAAAGAAGAAATATCATTTTTAAATTATGTGCTATTACAATATAAACCTGTTCCTAATACAGTAAGAATGAAAAACTCAATAGTAGAAGAAAAAATAGCAGTAAATATGTGTAAGACACTTATTAATAGTGAAATAGACTATTCTAAAGAGATATATGATTATATAAAAGAAGTAATAAAAATATATTGGAATTTTGATATAAAATGTTATGGATATTGTAAAATAAAAGATGTATTAAACGAATGCTTGAGTATAAAAAATCCTAAAACATTTATAGAACTATATAAGACATTGGACGATAATATATTTGAATTTAACATTTTAGATAATAAATGGGATATAGTTGCAAATGAAATTGAAGAAAAAGAATATATGAAGTTATTTGACAATTATTTATTGCTGAACAATTATAATAAAGAAAAAATAGAAACTTGTATAAAAAAATATGAACAATTAACAAATAAAACATATTTAACATCATTTGAAAAATATATGTATTGGCGCAATTCTATTTTTGCCAAATTAGTAGAATTGGATATTATAGATTTAAAGAAGTTTTTTATTAAATATATAGATATTAAAAATAATGATGATATTCAAGAGAAAATAGAAATAGAACATTTGAAAGAATATGTAGCAGAAATAAAAAATAAGAAATCTTTTCTATTTCTAAAATATTTTTTACAAGAACATAGTATAAAAGAAACGGATCAATATGGTTTTAACTTGAATTACCTAAAAGCTAGAAGAGGTTATTATTCAGAAAAAAATTTAGATATAGAAAGAAAATTTTTAACACCTGAAGAAAATAAGGAATTTTTTTATTACTTAAATGAATATGTATATAAAACAACACCAGAAACATATATTGAATTTGTTAAAACAGTATTAGAAGATAAATTTATATCAAATATTATATCAAAAGATGAATTGAGAAAGATATATTTTGCTATTATAAAAATTGATGAAAGTTTATCTAAAGATAAATTTTTAAGAAATAAATATTTGACACAACAAGAATTAGAAATAGAAGAAAATAAGGAGAAAGAGGAAAAAAAGCAAAAAGAATTACAAGAAAAGCAAAAAAAGGAAAATGAGTTAACTGAATATTTTAGAGGAGTTCAAAAAGAAAACTTTGACAAAATATATGATTTTCTTGACCATTATTCTTGGGATGCGGAAGATAGAGAAATAAGAGCAAAACTTATAATTGAATATTTTAAAGAACATTTAAAAGATCATAAATTTATAGAAGATGAAATAATATATTTTAACAAAATTTGTAATAAATTATTAAGATATAAGAATATAACTGTTCAAAAATATAAAAATTATATACTAGATTATGTAGAAGGGAGTAATAAGTAATGCAAGTAGTATTAGAAAATATAAAAACAATTAAAAGATTAAATGAAAATAAATTAAAATTAGAGTTTATAAAATATTTTAAAACTGAAAAATTAACAAAGTGTTGTGATATGATAAAAGAAAATGAATTAGACAGTAAACTATATGAAGATAAGTATAATATACAGGCAGAACTTATAAGAAACGCAAAATTTATAGAATATTTAAAATTGTTAGAGGTAGATGAAGGCTTACTAATAAAGATAAATAATCTGTTAGAAATAGTTCAAAAGAATAATGAGAAAATAACAGATTATGCTTACGATAAAATAAAGATAGCATTAGAAAATCAAAACTTAACAGATCAAAGTCACTATGAGTTTATAAAATATTTCGATATTAGAAATAAGACTGAAAATGAACAAAACATTATTGCTAAAAATTTAACATATTTGAATCAACAATATAATATAGCTGCTTCAGAACTTACTGAAGTCGAGAAAGACTTATTTATTCTGCCATATTTATCAGATTATAACTTAATTCCACATGAGAATATTAGAAGAGTGTATGAACTTTTAAATGAAGATAATTATTTAAAAAGTATCATACATTTTTTTCATAATAATAAAATTGATATTGCATTAAACTTAGAACACTATGAATTAATACATAAAAATTCAATAGAAATTTATAATTTAATAAGTGAATTATATAATGAAATTCCATATGATATATATACAAAAATGCTAGAGAGATGGATAGAAAATAAATGTAGTGTTTATGATTTAAAAATAATCAAAAATAAGCTAAAAGAAGTAAATGAAGAGGATTATATCTATAAATTTCAAAACAGAAGTAGTTATATTAATTTCATATTTGGAAACAAGATAGCAAATCTTGAATTAGAAATGATTAATGAAATAAAAGAAAAAATTCTGATATATGCTATTGTGAATAACAAAAGAAACTTTATAAAATTAATTGAAGATAATTCACAAACTTTTTTTGAATTAAACAACAATTCATTGTTATTTGATGAAAGATTTTATACAAAGTATTTTAATATAAATGCATTAACTATAAAGGATTTAGAAGAATTAAAAACAATGACTAAAGGTAAATCTAATATAGAATGGCTAGATGAAAAAGTATATACATTTTCTGAAATACAAAATTTGTATAATAAACCAAGTCAATATTTTATACTATATAATAATTTGTTAGAATTGAAAATTGATAAGAGAATTTTGATTTTAAAACAGTTATTAAAAAAAGAATTGTTATCAGAAAAATATGAAGAATCAGAAATTATTAAATTGGCAGAAAAATTAAAAATCAAACCATTGTATAAATGGCTAGAAAAAGATTTCTACAATATAAAAGACTTAAAGGTTGAAAATCTAATAAAGTTACTAATTAATTATGAAGATATAGAAAGATTTATTTCTGAAATAACAAATGAAATAGAATTATTATATTTAATTAGAAATAAGGATATAATACAGAAATATGAAACATTAGGTGAAATCAAAGAAAATATTGAAGAAATAGATACATATTGGAAGCAATTAGTTACAGTTATGGATTTTAATGAGGATTTTATTTCTGAACATTCAAAAACAATTAAAGAATTTTTATTGAATAATGGTGCAGAGTTAGCATTGACTTATTATAGAAATTGTGAAAATAATAAGCAAAAAAATTCATATAGATTAATTGTTAAAGCTCAACTTATGGGAGAGTTTCATAAATTAAAATATTATACTGATGATCTACAAAAAGAAATAAATCAAGATTTAAGTCAAATACAAGTAAAGAATTGGATGGCAAATTCTAAAATTGATAATGGAATAATTGAAGTAGGGGAATATGATGATTTTTATAGTACTATGATGTTAGGTGTAGTGCCACAAAGAACATGTCTTTCATATAAAGACGGAATGTATAACAGATGTTTATTAGCTTGTTTTGATAGCAATAAAAAGGTTTTATATGCTAAGATTAATGGAAGAGTGGTAGCAAGAGCAATGATAAGACTTACTAAAGGAAAATATAATAATGAAGAAAGAACAGAAACATCATTAGCTTTCATAGATTTAGAAGATATTCCAATAGACAAACCAAAAGTTTCAACTAAAGAAGAATATTTGACATTATTTTTAGAAAGACCTTATATAGCAGGAATAACAGACAAAGAAGAAAAACAAGTTAAAGAATTATTTATAAAATTATTAGAGAAAAAAGCTACAGATATGAATGCAATACTAGTATTAAGCAGTCGCTATTCAAATATAGAATTAGAAAATTATGTAGTAACAAAATATTATATGTATATATCAAAATCAAAAGCTGGATGCCAATATTTAGATAGTTTGAATGGAAGTGCAGGAATTTCTGATGAAGGGCAATATAAAGCCAATAATTTTTTGATTTGGAAACTAAAAGAATATAATAAATCAATTAAAGAAAATATATTTTAAAAATTGTGTATAAGAGGTGAAGTAAAATTCATCTCTTAATTTATTTAATAATAGGAGGAATAGAAATAGATGAGTATAGAAAAAGAAAAATCAAATTATAAACAACTATTTATGGATTATTGCAAAGACAAAATAAAAAATTTAGGTAATATAACTGTAGATGAAGAAATAATGGAAGATAGTTATATTAACGATACTAAAATATTGTATGTGTTACCAAATGTAAGAGGGTGTGAATATGTAAATGTACTAAGAGATGATGAAGGAGGTGCTATATGGGTAAGTCCAGAAGGGAACATAGTATTAGAAGCAGGTGGTATGGCCAGTGCCAATGATGATATAGTTGAATTAAAATTCACAGCAATAGACAAGGAATATTATGAGGAAATATTAAAATATTGGTCTGAATATTATTTTGATGAAATGATGGAAAGAGAAGAAATAGATAAAGCTCAAAGAAAAAAAATAGAAAAAGAATTTAAACTACCAGAACCATTTAAATATAATGTAATAAGTAGAAATGGAGGAGCAGATGTAGAAATTTATACTCCTAATATTTCAGATTTAAGAGCAACTACAACCACTATGAAAGGTACAAAACACATACAAGAGTGGTTTGACATAGATGGATTATGGCAAGTAAATATATTAGATGATAATGGTAATTTTAAAAAATATGAATATGTAACAGGATGGCAAAATGCTATTAAAATATTAGAAAATACATTAAAAAAGCTAACAAAATAGAAAATGTATAAATTTATAAAAAGGTAGGAATAGGAATGGAAGGTATAAAGAGATTGGCTGAAATGCTAGAAGGTCAAAAAGATAAATATTTAATTATTATTGTAAATCATCTAATGCTTCAAACAGAAATGAATGAAGCATTTTTAAATGAAGAAAAGAACTTAAAAGATATGGCTACATATATTAAAGATACAGCAAAGAAACAAGCAAAAGGTGGAGTAGCTGTTATAGAAGATGCAGTAGTATTCAAATGGGCTAAAGAATATTTTATGAAATCAAATAAAGAGTTAGGAATTAAAGAAACCAGATTAGATAGGGGAAAACATGGAGATGTAAGTAAAGTTGAAACTAAAGAAAACGAGGATAACTTTGGATCTATTTTTGACATTGATGATAATAACGAAAATACTAGTGATAACAGTAAAAAAGAAGATATAGAACAAATATCATTATTTGCAGCTTAATAAGGAGGAACAAATTGTGTATGTAAAAAAAGAAATAAGAGAATTTATAGAAAAGATGCCTAAAAAAGAAAAATTAACTAGAGAGTGGAAGAAATTCATACAAGAAAGTACAATAAAGCATAATTTATTAATAGAACATGGAAAAGAAGAATATGAATGCACACATTGTGGAAAATATTCATATGGAAAACTATTAAGTGATAGAAATTACAAATATCATGATATATGCAGATTTTGCGGAAAAAAATATGAAATAAAAAGAAGTAATCTAAAAAATTACTTCTTCTTATATAATGTAGCAATAGTTGATAATATTAATAATAAATTAGTTATGAGATATTTTCAAGTATATAGATATTATAATAATAGGATTAGAAGATTCACAAATAGTATTGCAGAATTTGCTAGATATGTACCTGAATATGATATTACTTTATTAAATAACAGATGTCCAAAGGGAATAAATGTATATCATGATGAAGAAATAAAAAAATGGAGAGTATTTGCAGGAGAATATTATAAGCATAAAGGATATGATGCTATCTATCTTAGAGATATAGATGAAAAGAAAAAAGGAACTATTTATCAATATATACCTTTAGGTGATGCTATCAATCATTTAGAAGATGTTAGATATAACAATTTTTATAACATATTTGAAAAGGCAAAATATGAAAGTTTTGAACTCTTACTAAAATTAAAATTATATAATTTAGCATTAAATCATGCTGAATGGTTCTTTGAAAAAGGAAGTTTTGAAAAAAGGTTTGGAGTAAAAAAGAACTTTTATGATTTTATGAAGAAACACGATATATCATATGAGGAATTATATGTATTAAAACTGATTCAAAGACCTAATATAGAAATAATAAGAAGTCTTTTAAGAATATCATTTTCTAATTTAAATGATTTAGAAAAAGCAAATAACTATATAAGTTTAGTTAAACTGGCTGAATATTCAAAAACACAAAATAATTTTTCTATTCAACTTTATTTAGATTATATAGATAATTTAATGAAAATAGGAATACCACTTACTAAAAAGAAATTATTACCAGCAAATTTTTCTGAAGCACATGATATAAGTATGAAAAAAGTTAAAATTGCTGAAAATAAGTTGTTAGATGAGAAAATAAAGCAAAGATATGAAGAATTAAAAAGAAATAACTATAAAGATAATAAGTTTTGTATTAGACCCGCAAAAACTTTAAATGATATGAAAGATGAATCAAATCAACAAAATAATTGCGTATATAGTAATTATAGTGAAAAATATGCTAATGGTATTACTGATATATATTTTTTAAGAACGTTAAAAAATCCAGATAAATCATTAGTAACAGTTGAAGTATTGGATGGAAAAGTAAGACAAAAATATGAAAAAAGAAATACAGCGATTAATAAAGAACAAAAAGAGTTTTTGAATTTATGGGAAAAGAACATATTAAATGTAGCTTAATAAATGAAAGGAAAGTGATAATATATGGCTTATTTAAAGAAAGAATACAGAATATTAATGGAAAAAATAGATAAGGAATTAAAAATGCCACAAGGTTGGTATTTTTTTGTTAAGAAACAGAAAGAAAAACAAAACTTTATTATAAAAACAAAGGAAAAATGTACTTGTAGAAATTGTAATACAGAATTTGAAACAAATAAAAAAATTAATGAATATGATAAGTGTCCTAAATGTCATAATACTTATTTGATAAAACAAAGTAATTATAGTTTTCATATATTTGAAGATGTATTAGTTTTGCTTGATAGATTAGAAGATAAATAGGTAATACGATTGTTTGAGATATTTACTAGATATACAAAAAATGAAATATATCATTCTAAACCAGCAGAGTATGGAAGAATAGTTATTGATAAGGATATGAAAAATGTAATGGAATTTGCTAATGATAGGGCAGTAGGAACTATGTGGGGTGAACTATTTATTAATCACACAAAAACAGGAAAAAAGTGGAGATGGTATAATAAATATTATAGATCATTAGATACTTATGGAAAAGTATATGATAAAAACTTAGAAGAACTATTTGAAAATACAGAACTTAAATATTCTCAATTGTGGAAAATAGCAAAGGAAAATGATGAAATTGATATAAAATATCATTTATTAAATAATTTTCCTAGCACAGAATTATTAGCAAAAATGGGATTGTATAAATTAGCAGTTTGTTCTGGAGATTTTAATAAAGGCAAAAGTTTTAAAGAAAGATTTGGAGTAGACAAAAGCTATTACGAATTTATGAAAAAAAATAACATAGATAGAAATGAATTGAACATCTTAAAAATGTATAAAAAGCCTAATATTGAAAATATAAAAGTTTTAAGCAAATTTTATATCTCTGATTTAGAAAAAGTCAAAAAATATGTCTCAATTGAAAAGTTTGCAGAATATGCAAAAAATAAAAGAGATTTTGATATACAGATGTATATAGATTATTTGGGATTTTTAGAAAAACTAAAAATGGATTTGAAAAATAAAAAATATCTATTTCCAAAAAATCTGAAAGAGAAACATGATGAATATTCAAGACAAATACTTATAAAAAACAATGCAAAGATAAATAGAGCAATAAATAGAAGATATAAACAATTAAAGCAAAATACCTATAGTAATAAAAAATATATTGTAATGCCAGCAGAAAGTTTTATATCCTTAGAAGATGAAAGTACTCAACAAAATCATTGTGTAAGAAATTATGCTGAAAAGTATGCAAAAGGGAAATGTGATATATATTTTATGAGAGAAGCGAGTACACCAAATAAATCACTTGTAACAATAGAAGTAAAAGAAAGAAAAATAGTACAAAGTAGGACAAAAAATAATGGAAATCCTAACAATAATCAAATAAGATTTTTAAATAATTGGGAAAAAGAAGTGTTAAATAAAGCTGCATAACATAGAAAGAGGAGTTTTGCTACTCCTTTTTCTATAAATATTTATATTTTTCTGATTTTTAGGTCAAATTTTCAAAAAATGATAAACATAGAAAAGTATATCAACCCCTGTATTTTTCTATGTTTATTGCTATTTTTAAGAAATTTTTTTTTGAACTTGAAAATGCTAATATAATGATATTACAATAGTAGTATAAAAAAATAGGAGGTACAAGATTATGAAAAATGTTAATTATGCTGATATGGCTAATAATTTATTAGGAGATGAATTATATTATAAATTCATTACAGAAATTGCAAAGGAAGGAAAGGGAGATAATTTAGTTGACTTTGGAAAAGAAGTTGTAGAAAAATGTTGTTTATTAATAGTTTCATTAGGAATGTCGAATGCAATAAAAATGGATAAAGTGAAAATTTGCTTAGGAAGAGAAGTTATAGAAATATCTTGTAAAGAGTTCGCAGCAAAATATGAAAAATATAGTAAAGAAATTGAAAAAAACATAGTTGAAATAATAGGATAGATTAATTAGATAAGCATATAAATGGGAAATAAGCCAGGATAAACACATGAAAAAATTTTTCGAGCGATTTGCCACCACTACACAAGTGATAATAATGATAAAAAATTTTTATATAAGGTTATATAAGATTTAGTTTCTATATTTTGTTGATTTTTCAGTATATAGAAATTTTTATATAAGGTCATATAAGGTTGCTAGTGAAAGTGTTTCAGCACACTTCACATGTGGAATGTTGTTCGGTGCTATGTCTAAAAGATACGATGAAATAGTTGAACTTACTGCTTTTGAGGATTTTATTAGTTTTGATGGAAAAGGCAAAAAGAAGGTTTAAAGAACAGAAAATCATAAAATTAAGGTAACGATAGAGGTTGACATGGTATGCGATGCAGTATAAATTCATGTTGGAAATGTCAACAATTTGTCAACGAAAAAATAAGAATGTTTGGAGATAAAACTTAGGTTGGAAGTGTTTGGAAAAGCACTTTCTTTTTTTAGGAACTTATGATAGAATGAAAATGAAAATGAAATAAGGAAGGTAATTATGAAAAAAGTTTTAAAAATTGCAATTGAAGGAGCAAAAAAATATATATTTGGAATTTTAATATGTAGTTTAATATCATCATTTCTAATGATATATCTTACAAAATTTATTTCATTTGCAGTAGATGGTGTAATAATGCAAACAAGCAGTTTGCCAGAATATATTAGAAATAGTTTTTATAGTGATAACGTTAAATCTAAATTAACTGTACTTGCTATTTATATGCTTATAATTGTTGGTATAATTAGTATATCAAATTATATGAAAAGTATGTTTAATACAAAATTTAAATTAACAATGAATAAAAATTTAAAATCAAAATTATTAGAGCATACGACATATTTAGAGTATGGAGACTATATCCAATATGAAAAAAATCAAATTCTTCAAAGAGTAAGTAGTGATGCAAATTATTTTGTCGATTTTGTAACTAGCAAATATAATTTAATAGTAGATTCTATATTTATATTATTATTCTCAATGTATGAACTATTGAACATTAATATTATAGTCAGCTCAATAATAGGTATAATTATAGTTATTATATCTATTATGTCAGTTGTATATTTAAAGATAACAAAACCAATAGTTAACAAGAATATTGATTTACATGAAAACTTAATTTCAAGAACAATGAATGCAGTATATAATCCTAAAATGATAAAAATATTTAATAGAGAGCAAAAAGAAATTAATGACTTTAATATTATTAGTGATGAATATAGAAAGAATGACACAAAACTAATAGACTACTTGATTTATTATGAATTAATAGGAACAGGTATGAGAAAATTTAAAGACCCAGCAATATTTCTTATAGGAGGACTACTAATAATAAATGGAAAGATGAATATAGGTGAATTAATGATTTTAATGACATATTCAAGTAATTTACTAGAATATGTGGTACAACTTATATATATGATTAATGACATTAATCATTTTTTAGTTCCGACTGATAGAATAAGCAAATTTTTAAAATTAGAAGAAGAACATAAAAATGAAAAACAATATGAATTAGACAATATAAGCTTAGAATTTAAAGAAGTGACAATAAAAATCAATTCAACTAAAATTTTAGACAATATTTCATTTAAAATTGAAAAAGGAGAAACTATTTATTTAGTGGGGAATAATGGAAGTGGAAAAAGTATTTTAGTAAAAACGCTACTTGGATTTATACCTTATGATGGACAAATATTATTAGGTGGAATAGATATAAAAGAATTAAATAGAAATACAATTAGAAATTACATAGGAGTGGTTTTTCAAGAACCGTTTATATTTTCAGATACAATAAAAAACAATATTGATGTGTTAGAAGATTATAAAAATTTAGAAAAAATAAAGAATATTGCTAAAATATGCGAATTAGATGAAGAAATTGAGAAATTTCCAAATCAATATAATGAAATTTTAGGAGAAAGAGGAATTAACTTAAGTGGTGGTCAAAAACAAAGAATAGCTATTGCAAGAACATTATTGCAAAATAAAGAAATAATAGTTTTTGACGATGTTTTAAGTAAGGTAGATAATATAACAAAGGATAAAATAAAAAATAATCTAAGAAAGAATAATAAAGATATGATAGCAATATATATTACACAAGATTTATCTAAAATACCAAGTAATGCGACTGTATTCTTTATAGATAATAAAAAAATAGTAATAGATAAACAAGAAAATCTAATAAATCAAAATAAAAATTATTATAGATTAATTGATATATGCAAAAATATGGTAGGAGAAATAGATGAATAAATTTAAAGATATGTTTCATTATGGAAATTTTGAAAAGAGAATTATAATTACAATTATAGAATATATTTTATCATCAATAATATGGATAGTAATAAATCAATTTATGACTTATTCTTTATTTGATAATGCTATTGCCAAAGAAAATATAAAATTAGTTATGTTTTTAACAATATTAATGATTATAAAAATTATTATAAATATAGCAGAAGGGATATTTAATTGCAAGTTAAGACATCATCTACAAAGGGATTTTTCAAATTATGCTAGAAAAGATATTTTTAATAAATTAATAAGGTCAAAAATACAGTTTTTTGATAAAAGTAATTCAGGAGAATTGTTTGAATTAGAAATGAATGATTCTAATAATCTATCTGCATTTTTTACACAAAACGGAAATCAGCTAATAGGATTTACAGTTAGAGCATTAACAAATGTTGTAATATTGTTGTTTATAAATATAAAATTAAGTTTATTATTAATAGCTATGTACTTAATTGGATATATTGCTTTAATAGTATCAAATAAAAAAACAATATATCTAATGAAAGAAATAAGGAATTTAAATATTTTAATTACAAAGTGGATAACAGAGCAAGTAAATGGATTTGAGAATATAAAATCATTAAGGGTAGAAAAAAACAGATTAAGCAAAATGAAAGAATTGATAAAAAAATATAATAATGAATCTTATAATTTAGACAAGGTCGTAAGAAAGTATACTTTAACATATAATATCTTTTCATTACTTGCTACAGTTGTTGTCGTGTATATTGGAGGAATTGATATATTAACGGGTATTATTACTTATGGAAGTTTAATGATATTTATTAATGCTACTTCAGAAATTAAAAGGCATTTTGATGTAGCAATAGGTTATATTGATAGAGTAAATAAATCTTATGTATCATTTGCAAAAATGTTAAAATTTGATGCTGAGTTCGAAGAAGAGGAAGATGATGGAAACATCAAATTATCAAAAATTGAGAATATAGAAATAAAAAATGTAAATTTCTCATATAATGGAGAAAAACAAATTTTAAAAGATATAAATTTAACAGTTGGAGAGCAAGAAAAAATTGCAATTATAGGAAGAACTGGATCAGGAAAGACGACATTAGTAAATTTGTTATGCAGATTTTATAATTTAGAAGATGGAGAAATAACAATAAATGGAATAGACTATAAACAATACAAAATGAAAGATTTAAGAGAGCAAATTGGTTATGTATTACAAGATGTTGTTATTTTTGAAGGAAATGTTTATCAAAATATAAATTATGCAAATAAAGAAATTGAAAACAAAGAAATAGAAGACATTTGCAAGAGATTAAATTTACATGATAAAATTATGAGTCTTGAAAATGGATATGAAACAAATTTAAACAAGAATAAGGATTTATTATCACAAGGAGAAAAGCAAATGATAAATTTTGCTAGAATTCTAATAGAAAATCCAAGTATGATAATTTTAGACGAAGTAACATCGTCATTGAGCTATGAAAATGAAGAACTTATAAAAAATGCTATAAATGAAATAATGAAAGGAAGAATCAGTTTTATAATAGCACATAGATTATCTACAATTAAAAACTGTGATAAAATTCTACTTATGGAAAATGGGAAAATAATAGAGGAAGGAAATCATAATGAACTAATGAAAAAACATGGAAAATATTATGACTTAGTTAGTGCTTAATAAATTCTCAAATTAATTCTAATGTGCTTTATAAAAACAAGTCTAGGTTAAAATGAATGTGCTATCGCACAGCCTTGACTAAATTTTAAAAGCACATTATTTTTTCGGCTAAGAGGATTTAAGGATAAGTATATTTAAATAAGTAGACATAAATGCATATAAAATCCAAAATACCTCATTAAAAATGAGGGCAGGGAAGCGAGTGTGTACACATCACCTATACACATTGAATGACAAGCCTTCAAGAGTTAATAAAAGAACAAAAATTTAAAGCAGATTTGATGCAGAAATTCACCAAATGAATGGGTAAAAAATGCTCTTGAGAGTGCGAAATTTCACTAAATGAATAAAAAACATTTCCTAAAAACATTTAGAAAGACAAGCTTTCTAATACTCTGTTAAGACGAAAATATTGCAGATAATATTTAGAGTGCATACACTTCGGTGTATTTTTTATCAAAAAGTATTAAAAAATAGGCATCAGGATAAAGACATGAAAAATTTTTCTAATGTCTATATCCATTGTCTTACTTGGATTTAGAGACTGTTGAAGTATCAAAATTACGTAGTATTTTGAATATTTCAACAGTCTCTTTTTCTACGTTTCTTGAAATGTCTTTTCTAATTCTTTTTAAGCTCTTATTTTTAACTTTTTTGACTTCATTCAATATTGTTAAGCAGAATTTTTTTATGATTTGTAAATTAAATAATGCCTTTTTATTCATTGTTGTATTATTATCACTTTTAAAAGCAAAATCCATTTGCCAATGTAATTTATTTTCTACATTCCAATGTTTTCTTATTGTATTAGAAAATATATCAATATTTAACAATAAGCTTGATATATAGTAGCGCTTTTCTTTTGTTTTAGTTCCATCTGCTTTTTCGATAGTTTTCTTTACTAATCCTATACTCTTTAACCCTTCCCATAACTCTTTTTCTTCATACCAATTTATTTTTTCTGTTTGATAATATTCATACGTAATTATTGCACTATGATTTTTTTCTCTTGTTAATTGATAACTACCTTCATATCCAGATTGTATTATCATTAATCTATCTTCGTCAAAATAATCCTGTACATCTGTATAAAAATTTCCTTGATTTGCTTTTAATGTTACACAATAGTCACCACCATTTGATATTACAGCTTTTACATTTGCTTTTTGTGTATTTAATGCATCCCATGTACATATTACATTTGTTAAATCTAATCTTTTTATTACTTCTGGTATTGCTGTTATTTCATTTGTTTTTTCTTCTATCATCTCTTGTTCTATGCACATTTGTAATTTATCTGAATAGACATTTAAAACATTTAAAGGCTTTGTTTCTTCCGATATATATCCTTTATTTCTAGCACTTCCTTTATCAACTTTTCCATCAAATGATAATATATCTTTGAAAAATTTGTCTTCCATAAATTGAATGTCTTTTACAAATTCTACAAATATTTTATTTAACTCTTGACAATCTATTAAACTTATGACTCTTTCATAAGTTTTTGCTGATGGTATTCCACCTGTTAACTTTAAAAATTTGCGTAAAAATTTTTTTTCATCTTTTGCATAGTCTTCAATTTCTTCCCATTCATTACAATCTGCTAAGACTACTAATATTACAACCATAACAATATCCCAGATTTTATACACTATTTTTCCTTTTTGTCTTTCATCTTTTAACATCTTTGATTTTTCCTTTAGCTCTTTTAATTTTGATATTTCTATTTCTTTAATTTCCATTTTTTCTTTAGCTCCATTTCAAAGATATTATATCGTAATTTTTATATATTGAAAACTATTTTTGCTTTATTTTTATATTGTTTTCAGACTTTTTAAATTTTTTTCATGTCTTTATCCTGGAAATAAGCTGATTTCACTTGATTAAATTGACATAATATGGTATAATTAAAGAGTGTCAAACGCAATATTTTGTAGGAGAAATTTAGAATGAGTAATGAAATAACTGTAAAATTAAAATGTAGTATAAAAGAATTTTGCAATATTATCGAAAGCAAAGGGTTTGAAATAGTAGATAGATTCTTACTGGATGATACTTATTTTATACCTAAAGATATAGATATTCATAAATTAACGCCAAGAGAAATATTAAAACATTCCATTTTAATAAGAGATATTACTCAATATATGTCAGATAAACACAAAGTATTTAAAATGACCTATAAGAAAAAGAATATAGCAAGTAATGGAGATATTATTAGCCAACAGAATATTGATTGTGATATTAGTAATATAAATGATGGCAAAAAATTTTTAAATGCTATAGGGTATAAAGAAATAATGAATATTAAAGAAAACAACATTGTTTATGGAAAAGAAGGATTAAATATTGCATTAAAAGATATAGAAGATGGAGAAAAACTAATTGAAATCGAAACAGTAGAAACTAATGAAGATTTGAATACAGTAGAGAAATTAAAAGAAAAGCTAAATGAATTAAAACTTCCATTGGATACTAAAGATTATTTTATAAAAAAAGCTGAAATGAAACTTAAACAAATTTCAGAGGATGGTGTATAATATGTCAAATGTCAATTTAAACTTGTATAAGATTTTTTGTAAAGTTGTCGAATCAAAAAGTTTATCTGATGCATCTGAAAAATTAGATGTGTCTGTTCCTAATATAAGTACTCAAATATCAAACTTAGAAAATCAGTTAGGACTAAAACTATTTAATAGAGAACCAAAAGGACTTAAAATAACAGAAGATGGAAAAGAATTATATGAAATAGTAAGTAAGTCAATCTCTAGTTTCGATTTTGCAGAAAAGATGGCTCAAGATAAGAATAATATAGAGACTGGAAATATAACAATAGGTTGTCCATCTCATTTTACAACATATTTTTTAATGGATAAAATTGAAAAAGTAAAGAGACAGTATCCAAAAATAAATATAAAAGTAGTATGTGAAGCCGATACTAATAAAATGCTTGAATTATTACAAGAACATAAGATGGACTTTGCTATAATAGATAGTGATCTGGATAGAATTAATGTAGTTGTTGAAGAAATATTAAAAATAGAAAACATATTTGTTTCAAAAGCTCCATTAATAATTCAAGATATAAAAGAAATACAAGATTTAAATTGTATATTAAATCTTGAAAATACAAAGACAACTCAATGCTTAAAGGAAACATTAAGAGAGTATAATGTTGATATAAAAAGCAACATGATGTCTGATGCTACAGAAGTAAGAGTAGATGCAGTTAAAAGAAACATGGGAATAGCATATGTTATTAAAAAGTCAGTAAAAAGAGAATTAGAAGCTAAAGAACTGTATGAAGTAGAATTGCCAATAAAATTGCCAAGTGTAAAATTAAACTTAATATACTTAAAAGGCGAACTTTCAAAAGTGTCAAAATCATTTATTAAAAACTATTTAAGAAATAAAGAATAATAAAAACGTAAAATTATGTTAATTAAAATAAAACTATTCTTAATAAAAAAAGAATAGTTTTTTTGTGTTACTTCACATATAATGTTATTGTATAAAAATATATATGAAATGAGGATATATATATGTATAGTAAAAATAAAGTATGTTGGAAAATAACAACTAAATGTAATCAAGGATGTAAATATTGCTTTGGATTCAATAATATAGCAGATTTATCCTTTGAAGAAAATGAGAAGGTATTAAATAATCTAATTAACAATGGATTAACACATTTAACATGGACTGGTGGAGAGGCAGTATTATATTCAAGAATTAATGAATTAATGAAATTATCAAAGGAAAAAGGAATAATCAATAAACTTGTTACCAATGGTATTTTTATTGCTGAAAATGATACAGAATATGTTGAAGATATTTTAAACAACTTAGATGAAATTAATTTATCTATTGACTCTACTGATAACAATATAAATGTTTTATTAGGAAAAAAGAATAATCATTTAGAAATTATAAAAAAAGTATTAGAGAAAACTAAAAACAAAAAAATTAAAGTAGGAATAAATACTGTAATTACTAATAAAAGTATAGAGAAATTAGAAGAATTAGGAGAATTTTTAAATAATTATAAAATAGAAAAATGGAAATTTTTAAAATTTATGCCTATAAGAGAAAGAGCATTAGAAAATAAAGATTTATTTGGAGTAACTGAAGCTGAATTGGAAAGCAAAGTTAATCAACTAAGAAAGTATGAAAATATAAAAGTTGTCCAATATAAAAAACAATCTGAATTTGAAAAGAGTTTAGTAGTTCTTCCAAATGCAGATATTATCCAAACACAAAATGGAAAAGATAATTATTTAGGAAATGCATTAGAGCAAGAAGTCATCGACTTTGAAAGAATAAGTGGAAAGAATAAAATTAGGACTATAATTGCTCATAATAATGAAGAAATTAGAAATACAATAGTAGATTCAATAAAGAAATTGGGATTTGCTGATGTAGTTGCTACAGCTACAAATGGAATAGAAACATATAATAAGATTATTGACTTGAAACCTGAAATGGTATTTGCTAAATTTGAAATGGAAGATATGAATGGATTTGAGATAGTAAAGAAGTCAAAAGAAAAATTAGATAGCGATATTCCAGTATTCAATATATTTGCAGAGGAAATGCCTAAAAATGAAATTGAAAAAATTTATAATATTGCAGGTCGAAAATTTAATGCAATAATATCTGAAGAACAATATCAATTTGAAGTACCATTTATTTTGGAACAATATAAAGAATATAAAGAGTATAAAAAAAGCAAAGAACAATAAAAATAATAAAAAATCAAGAAATATTTTAAAATCTAAAAAAATATTTCTTGATTTTTTTGTATGTGTAGATAACCAACAAAGACATCTAAAAATCTTCCAGGCGATATATTTTTTCCTTGTTCAAATTGCATTACAATAGGATGATTTTGTAATATATGCCTTTTTCTATTTAATGGTTTCAATGATGTTCTAAGTGAAGAACGAATTGCTTCTTCGTCCATATCTTTATGATGATATGAGAGTATTTCAAATAAAGATTTTAAATCATGTATTAAATATGTAAAATGATAACATTCGGTAATTGCTTCTATCATAAGACCAGTACAAGGAGAGTTTATAACAAATCCTAATTCTCGTAATAGTAAGTTCATTTCATTTTCATTAAAATCATCATATTTATATTTTTCGTTCATTTGACTAATTGTATTATATAAATTTCGTAGTTTAACAGGTTTTTTAAAAAATTTATAGATTTTAGATACATTAACGAAAGTAACCTGTTCTTCAGCTGAGTTAGCAGTCAAAAGTATATTAGAATTATTTCCTTCATTATAAGTTATAGATAATCTATCAATTATTTCGGTTGAATTTATATCATTGAAGTGTGAATCTAAAATAAATATATTCGGTTTTGTTTTCAAATAAGTAGATAATGCTTGATCTCCGCTATTTACAGTTTTAATTTTTAAATCACGACACTTTGATAAATACCTACAATATTTATTCGCTTCTGCAACATTTTCTTCAGCGACAAGAACTTTTATCATTTACTTTAGACACCCCCAAAAAAACAAAAAATAATTAAATTCACCAATATTATATCACTAAAATTATGTAAACACAATACAAAAATGGAAAAATATTACAAAGAAATCAAATAAAGTGTCCCGTTTATCGCCGTTTTCAACACTGATTGTGGAAATCAAAATATAATGCAGCTAACTTAATCAAAGTCTGAAAAGGAGACACTACAAAAGATTTTATAAAAACAGAGGAAAATTACAAAAAATATTTTGGACTTTGATGAGTAAAAAATATCCCCCAAAAGATTAAGAAAGCTCCTTTTAGAAATTGTTAAGTCAATTTTCTTTAAGGAGTCTTTATATGTTAGAGAATTTTGCTAATGTTAGCAGCTATAATAAATTTAATAGAATAACATATTTTCTAACAAAATTATCATGTTTGTTTTCAAAAATTAGGTATGCGTGTTTTCCATGTGTACTTAATTTTTTTTTAGATACAAATGAAAGACACTGTCGTGATCCGCCGAGTTCATTTCAAAAAAATGAAATGAATAGGAGGAAAGAGAAGTGCGATACGAAGTAGATAGTTATACTTTGGAATATGTGGAGGATGAGGATAAATATTATATATCTTTTAGAGATAGTGTAGAACAGGATTGTAGAATTGAAATTGATAAAGATATATTTGATACTTATACCAATTCTAAAAAAGCATATATAAAAATAAAAAATGAAACAAGTAGACATTTAGAACAATCAGACTTAACAGAAGAGGATATGTATAAAAGAGCATTTGAACCAGTTGAAAGTGTAGAGGAAACTGTTATAAAAAATATAGAAAAAGAAAAAGTAAATGAAGCATTGAAAGACCTGACAAGTACACAATTTAGAAGAATAGATTTACATATTGTAAATGAGATTACAATAAGAGATGTGGCTAAACTAGAAAAGGTACAAAAAAGTCAGATACAAAAAAGTCTCGAACTAGGATTAAAAAAAATAAAAAAATTTTTTGAAGAATAGGGGAGTACAAAACGGCATTTTGTGAGCAAATAAGTGAAGGGGTAAAAACTCTTTCACTTATTTCGTTTTTTGAGAGATAAATTGCACATTGAAAATTAAATAACATTCATTAAATAAATCCTTTATTAAGAGCTAGTTTTATATAGAAGCAGAACTATATAAACTTAAATATTGGATAGCAACCAATAAGGCGATAACTAATAAAGGCAAATAATAATACTCTTGTTTAGTCATAGAACGAGCGTTAAGAGCGTCCCAAGCCATGAAAACAAGTCTGAGTTCAGATAGGTGAGATTCCTGAGGAGTAATGTAGCTGATTACCATTTAATGAATTAAAATAAAGCAGATTATATTTAACATAATAAAGAAAAATGGAGGAATATATATTGATGAAAGTATTATGGATTATTATCTTTTTTACATCATTATTAATTGCAGTGATGATGTATTTAGTTATATTAGGAGGAAATATAAGTAAATCAAATGAAGAAATACGAAAAGAAGATGAAGAACAAATAAATTATCTAAAGAATCATAAGAATAAAAAATAAACCAATTATAACGGAGGAATAATAAAATGGAGAGAATTTTTATAGATAGAGAATGGTGTATAGCTTATGTAGTATTAGCATTAGATAGTATTTATAATAGTGCTAATAAAGAAAGAACACTTAATGATTTTATTGAAGAAATTAAGACAATGTTTAATGTTCATCAAGATGAAACCATATTATTGAAAATAGCAGAAGAAATTATAGCCAATAAAGAAAAACTTTTGATAACTGTAAATATGAAAGAAAAATAATCAAGAACTCTTTCCTTCATTTCAAATGAAAAAATATGTTAGATATTATTTCAATGATTATATATTTATAATTTTTATGATATTGTTGTGTATTATTATGAGAATTTGACTATTAAAAAAATATTTGTCAAGTGTGCAAATCCAAAAAAATTAGTGGATTTGCACCTTTGTTTTTACAAAAGAAGATATGCTAAATTTATTACATAGAATATCACGAGAGGGGTTAGAAAAGTATGTCTTTTTTGCAATATCAAAAAGAAAGTCCAGAATTCCTTAATAATTATCTAAAATACAAAAGATATATAGATTTTGGTGCACAGACAACTATTGATGAAGCTTTTTACGATTTAAGATGTTTGTTTAGATATATTAAATTATATTTAAATGATAGAAACAGATTAAATACTATAAGTAAAGAAGAGTTTAGAAATATAGAAATAACAGATGTAACAATAGAAGATTTAGAAAAAATGAATCAAAATGATCTGAGCAATTATTTGTTTTTTTTGGATAATACATTAGAAAATATTAGTAAAACAAGGAATAGAAAATTAGCTTCAATGAAAAGACTTTATGAATATTTAGAAACTAACAATCTAATTAATGTAAATCCAACAAAGTGGATGGAATCTGCAACAATAGAAAAAAGACAACCTAAATATTTAGATTTAAACGAAAGCAAACGATTACTCGCAAATACTATAAGTTCCGATTGTAGATATAAAATAAGAAATTATGCAATAACATGTGTATTTTTAAATTGTGGCTTAAGACTTTCAGAATTAGTAGGAATTAATTTGTCTGACTTAAAAATAGATAATAGCGAACAAACATTAAAGGTTACTGGAAAAGGAAATAAGCAAAGAATTATATATCTTAATAGTGCTGTTTGCGAAGCTATAAACGCTTATATAAAAATACGTCCAAAACTAGATAAAAGCAATAAGGACTATAATGCATTATTTCTTAGTTCAAGAGGAAAAAGAATTTCTAAAAGATCTGTTCAAAATATTATCAAATCTGAACTAGTAGAATTAGTTGAAGCTGAAGGAAAAGAAAGCAAAAAATATCATACACATACTTTAAGACATACTGGTGCAACACTTCTTTACAATGAAGCTAATGCAAATATATTTGTACTAAAGATAATACTAGGCCATGAATCTTTAGATGCAACACAAGTCTATACACATGTTTCTGATAAGAAACTAAAAGAATTAATGCAAAATTTTAATATTTTAGATAGGAAGGAATAATATACTATGAGTGAAATAAAAACACCTAAATTTGTTGAGGATTTTGCAAATTACCTTGTTGCAATTAGAAATCTATCACAAGTATATATAAAAAATATGACTGTTACAATAGAACAGTTTTTAGAATTTATTAATGTTCATAAATTTAAGAATAAATATAATACTATAGAAGATATTACCTTAAATGAAATTAGAAGTCTAAATAATAGTGATATTTATAGTTTTATATTCTTTTTAGCAGAATCACATTATCAGAATAATTCAAGAGTTATAAAAATTGAACATTTAAAAACATTCTTTGATTACCTTTTTAACATAAAACATACTATTTTTAAAGAACCATTTAAAAAAATTAATAGTGAAAGAAAACTTGAGAAAAAGTTACCTAATTATTTATCATTAGATGAAGCTAAACGACTTATTAATCTTTATGAAAATAGTACAGATGAAATTGAAATTAGAGATAATGCAATGCTTCATATATTCTTAAATTGTGGTTTACGACTCTCTGAAATCAAAAATCTAAATATTGAAGATATAAATTTAGATGATAATAAATTCACTATTATTGGTAAAGGTAACAAAGAAAGAACTAATTATTTAAATAAAAAAACAAAAGATGCTCTTATTAAATACTTGAAAATAAGAGATAATTCACATGATAATAATAAAAAACACAATAATGCTCTATTTCTTACATTCTACGGATATAGGATGAGTCAATTTACAATAAATAAAATTGTAAAAAGAGCATATAGAAAAGCAGAACTTGATGAAAATGTATATACAGTTCATACATTAAGACATACCTGCGCAACTCTTCTTTATAGGTCTGGAGTAAATATTAAAACTATCCAGGAATTGTTAGGTCATGTTCATATTGATACAACTGAAATTTATACTCATTTAGACAATCAAGAAGTTAAAGATGTCATGTTTGAGCATCCATTAGCACAATTTAAAATGGAAGATGCTCTTGCTTATTGTGCTTAAATACGATATAATAAGGAGGAACTCATGAAAGATTTAGAAGTGAAATTCGATACTAATAATATTCATTCTGTAGAGTTAAATCTATTGGATGGACAAGTCGAAATAATTTTGAGAGCTTTAGAGTTATATGCCTATAATTTGGATTATATGTTAAATAGTAACGACACTGCTAATGACATAGGACAAGAAAAAAAGCTTTATTAAAATATACTTATGAACAAGTATTAGCAACTCAAGCTGAACAAGTTCAAAGTAAGAGTAACAACATAGATAACATACCAGAAATAGGTAAATTAATAATAAAGGAAGGTATGAAAAATAACGGATTATGTGTTCAATTAAATGCTGGATAATATTTACTTTATTCAGGAAAAATGGGAGAGTAGGAGAGAGGGGCTGTTTTGAAAAATTAGAAATTTAAAAAGAGTTTTAAAAAAATAACAAATTTAATTTCAAAACGAGTTTTGTAACTTCACCAAAATCTATATAATAATTTTATAAAACAAAATCATAAAAATTAAAATATCTAAATTAGTATAAAAAAATTTTTTGTTAAAATAAATCAAAAATAATTTTGTGCAAAGTTAAATTTATAAATTTTATTATTTACATTTATAAATAAATTTACAATAAATATTTTTGTACACAATTTATAAATTGCTAATTAAAAATTCATTATACTAGTTATAAAAATATTTTAATTACTAAACACTTTAAAATCGTTTTTAAGGCATTTTTATATTAAGGTTAATAAGTTAATCATTTATGATTAGTTACTCAATAATATGAATTACACATAATTTTATATTAATAATGTAAAAATACTGATTTTAATAGACTACAAGAAAATTACAAAAAAGTGCCAAAAAAGCAACGCACGAGAATCGATTTTAGGCCGTTTTTATTTTTAAGACATATAGTTTGTTGTCTGTAAAATAGGCTAAATACGGTTGATATAAAGGTTTTGCAAATTTTGATAAAAAAATAAAAGAATTATATAGAAAAAATATTTAGATATAAATAAAAAGTTATAACTATAAGTATTAACACATTAGAATTAGATTTAAGACAATTTATTAAAGAAATAATATAAGTTATTAAATAATAAGATATAAAGTGTAAGAACAGCTAGATATAGCAATATATAGCAATAGATAGTAGGACACCTGTAGAGGCAGTCCATATATTTTACCCCTATGCCTTTTTGCACAAAACTTTGATAATACGATCTTTTTTTAGGCCCTTTTCAACTCAAAATATAAAATTATGAAAGCATTAGTAGTTGAAAAGAGAAATAATCAAATAAAAGAAAATAAACCAGTAGAACCAGTAAATGAACTAATAATAAAATTAAGTAAAAAATAATTGAATACATAAACAAAAAAGCTAATCAATAGATTGGCTTTTTTGTTGCAAAAATAAGAAAGGAGAATGCAAATTGGAAAAACAAGAAGCAATAGATTATCTAAATAATCTACAACCAGGAATGTTCTGTACTGTAAATTTACCACTCTATGGAAATGAAGTAATACCAATTACAGCAATGTACATGGGAAAAGACAAAGATGGAAGATATAATTTTATAGATACAGGTAGATTTATAATGTCAAAAGAATTTATTGAGAATAAAGCGATTTCAATAGATAAAAATTTTGATGAAGAAAAAGCTATGGAAATACATTCTAAAGTTCGTATGCAGTTTGGTAAAAACAAGAACAAAGAAAGGGTAAGGTAAAAGTAAAAACAATGAAAGAAACATTAAAATATCATGAAAGCAAACAGTTTAACAGTGAAAATTTAAAACAATATGATACAGAGGGACAAAAATATTTTCTAGGTTATTTATTAAGAAAAGGTTATGACTTTAATATAAAAAATGGAGAAATAGAATTTAAAGATATAACATCTGAAAATAAAGTAAAGGAAGTTATAGCAGAATATAACAATGAATCTATGATTGAAAATCTTAATATAAAAAAGCAATCTGTAAGAGCAATTAGAGTAATGGGAATAGAAGAATATAGTCAAACAATAGAAAAAAAGTTAAGGAGTTTAAAAAGAAAAGAGAAAGAATTAAAAGAAAGATAATTTATACAAAACAAGTCAATTTAGGTTGATTTGTTTTTTACATAGTCATCTTATTTGATGGCTAATTTTTATGGAAGGAGGTAAAAAAAGTGTCAAAGTGTAAAGTAATTGCCATTGCTAATCAAAAACGGCGGAGTAGGAAAAACGACTACAACAGTTAATTTAGGAAATGGGCTAGCTAGAAATGGAAAAAAAGTATTGCTTATAGATTTAGATCCACAAGGAGATTTAACAACATCACTAGGTTATAAAAATCAAGATAGTATAGAAACAACTATTAAGACCTTAATGGAAAAAGTAATACAAGAAATGCCAATAAACAAAGACGAAGGAATATTACAAAATGAAGAAGGTGTGCATTTAATACCAGCAAATATTGAATTAGAAGCATTAGAAATATCAATGATTAAATGTATGAATAAAGAAAAAATATTAAAACAATATGTTGAAAAAGTAAAAGATGATTACGATTATATTTTAATTGATTGCCGACCGTCTTTAGGACTTTTAACAATAAATGCACTAGCAACAGCCGATAGTGTGATAATACCAGTTCAAGCTCAATATCTACCATTAAAAGGAATGACACAGCTCATGCAAACAATAGACAAAACAAGAGTACAGATAAATTCTAAATTAAAAATAGAAGGAGTATTGCTGACTATTGCAGATATGAAAACAAAACTAGCGAAAACCACAATAGAAACTTTAAGAAATAACTATGGCAGAAGAATAAAGATCTATAATACAATAATTCCTATGGGAGTAAAAGCAGCCGAAAGTACAATAGAGGGCAAAAGTGTATATGCTTATGACAAAAAAAGTAAGCCAGCGATAGCTTATGAAGAATTTACGAAGGAGGTGCTGAAGAATGGCGAAAGAGATAAATTTAGAACTTCCGAATGTAGATGATTTATTTAAGTTTAGTACAAACAAAGGAAAAGCAGAAACAGTCGTAATGATACCAATAGAAGAAATATCCGATTTTCCTAATCATCCTTTTAAAGTTAGAGATGACGAAAAAATGATAGAAACAGTAGCCAGTATAAAGAAACATGGAGTAATATTTCCTGCAATAGTAAGAAAAAAAGCAGATGGTAGCTATGAAATGATAGCAGGGCATAGAAGAAAAAGGGCTTGTCAAATAGCAGAAATAAATGAAATGCCATGTTTGGTAAGAGAATTGACAGATGAAGAAGCAACAATTCTTATGGTAGATACTAATGTCCAAAGAGAAGAAATATTACCAAGTGAAAGAGCTTTTGCTTTTAAAATGAAGTTAGATGCAATAAAAAAACAAGGAAAAAGAGTAGATTTAACTTCTACACCAGTGGAGGAGAAGTTATCAGTAGATATTATTGCGGAAGAATTTGGAATAAGTAGAGAACAAGTAAGAAGATATGTAAGACTAACAGAACTAATACCAGAATTATTAGAAATGGTTGATAAAGAAAAAGGTGGAATGTCTTTAAGACCCGCAGTTGAAATTTCATATATGACAAAAAAAGACCAAAAGGAATTACTAGACGTTATTTTACTTAATGAAGCAACACCATCAGAACAACAGGCAAAAGAGTTGAGAAAATTAAGTGAAAAAGGATTGCTTGAAAGAGATAAAATTGAAGAAATATTAAGTGAAGAAAAACCGAACCAAAAAGAACAAATAAAATTTAAAGTAGAAAATGTTAAAAATTACTTTCCAAAAGGTTATAGTGTAGAACAAATGCAAAAAGTTATGCAGAAACTTTTAGAAGAATACCAAATTAAATGGAAAAGAAGAATGCAAGAGAAAGAAATGATTAGATAATTTTGTGTGGGAGTACAAAATTAAAATAATACTGCGAATTGCATATTTGAAAATACTAACACATTATAGTAGAATAAAGAAAAAAGGAGATGTGTTGATATGAATAAAAAGAAAGCAATTATATGGGTAAGTATTACAGTAGTTCTAATTGTATTAAGCATTGTAGGAATGTTAATATATAGAAACAATCAAACTGATAATATTGTTGTTGGGGAAAACAATATAAATCAAATAGCTGAAAATATGGAGATACAAAATACAATAACAGAAGAAAATATTATAGAGAATGAAATAGAAAGTATTGATAACAAGGACGCAATTGTAGAAGAAAATCAAATTGAAGAAAAAACAACAGAAACAACTACAACTCAATCAGTACAAGAAAAAAAACAACAAAAGAAAAGCACAACTACTTCTAGTGGTTCAGGCAGTATATTAACTTCACAAACTACAAGTAGCAATAATAGCAAATCCACAATAGTCAGTCAACCACATACAAGTGCTGTCCAGCAACAAGAAACAACTAAAAGTTTTGAAACCCAAAATACTACACAGACTAAGCAAGAAACAGCTTATTGGTGTATTGATGGGGGAACACATCATATAGCAGGAGATGGTGTTGATGAACATGGATATTATACAACATGGGAACAGGCAGATGCGGCGGCAAAAGATTATATGAATAAAAATTCACTATATCATTATAAAGTGGATTCTTGTGCTTGTGGATTATATTATTTTCAAGCAAAATAAATAAACATATTTTTCAAAGAGCTTTATGGCTCTTTTTTTAATACAAATTTTAAGAAAGGAATTGATAAAATGAAAAATAAAACCAAAAAGATTATGGCAATCATACTACTTGTTCTTACATTATGTAGTTCATTGCCAATTAGTAGCTTTGCAACATTTATAACAGACATAAATAGTAATGCCACTTTTGGAGTTATAAGTGGAAGCTTAAGTGCTTATGGACATGAGTTACACTATGCCAATTATGATGGCGGAACTTATATACTTTTTTGTACTCAATATGGAAAAACTTCTCCGACGGGTAAAGAATATACTTATAATGGAGAATTTATTGCACAATATAAAAATAATAGACCAGAATATGAAAAAATTGCAGAGATGATATATTTTGGTTACACTATGAAGTATGGAATGGGACTTCCAACAAGTACAGAGGCTAAAAGAGCAGCATGTGCTACACAACAATATGTATGGGAGTATATTCACAATAACATTGATGGAAGTAGCAAAGTACCAGGAAGAGACTCTTGGAATGTTAATTATATGTCGTCAGGAATTTATGCAAGTTGGTTAAATCAAACAGAAAGTGATTATAATCAATATTATAGAGATGTTTCTTTTAATGGAGAGAATAGAAAAATAGATATTGGAGATGAAACAACATTTACAGATACAAATGGAGTTTTACAACATTATGCTTCATTTAATAAAACTATAAATGGAGTAACATTTAAACATGATAGTGGGAGCAACGATTTAAGAGTTATAACATCTAATGGAAGTTTTGGAAAAGTAACATTCAATTCAAGTGATTATGGAATATATGAACTAATGCCAAATGGAGCAGAATATACAAAGGAAAGTATGTCAAACTATGTATATTTTCAATTTAATTCTGGAACAGTACAAAATTTGATTTTTTCAAACTATGTAGATCCATCAAGGTTTTTAGTTTCAGTAGATGTGCAAAGTGGAAATATTTTAATTAAAAAGACAAACAATATAGGAAATCCAGTTGCAGGTTGTAATTTTGATTTATATAAAGATGAGGGTTGTACTCAAAAGGTAGCAAGTGGAACATCTGGAAGTAATGGAGAATTAACTTTTAATAACTTAAAAGTTGGAACTTATTTTGTAAGAGAAACATCAGTACCAGAAGGATATTTAATTGACAATACAATAAAAAGAGTTAATGTAGCAAACGGACAAACTGTAACAGTTGATTTCATGAACAATGAACCAACAGGAAAAATTTTAATCTATAAAGTTAATGAAAATGGAGATAAAGTTAATAATGCAACATTTATAGTTACTGCAAAAGAAAATATAACTAATGTAGCTAAAACAAAAACTTATTATACAAAAGGGCAAGTAGTAGCAACAATAACAACAGAAAATGGAGTTGCTTCAATAGATAATTTGCCAATGGGTAGTTATGAAGTGAAAGAAAGTTCAGCACCAACAGGATATTTATTAAATGAAACAGTATATACTGCGAAATTAGAATATAAAAATTCAGTAACACCAGTTGTAGAAATAAAAGTAGAGGGAGTAGTAAACAAAGAACCAACAGGAACTATTACAATAATCAAAAGAGATAGTGAAACAGGTGCAACACCACAAGGAGATGCAACATTCGTAGATGCTAAATATGAGGTGTATGCAAATGAAGATATTTATAATGTGGCTAAAACAAAAAAATATTATTCTAAAGGAGATTTGGTGGCGACAAGAACAATGAATGATAAAGGAACAACAGAGGATATTACAGATTTACCTTTAGGAAAATATGTAGTAAAAGAAAAAGTGAGTTCAGAGGGATATCTATTAGATGAAAAAGAATATGATGTAGACTTAAAATACAAAGACCAAAACACGAAAGTTATTTCAGAGACAATTACAAGTAACGAAGTGGTAAAGAAAATGCAAGTTCATATTTTTAAAAGTGGAATTAAAGTTAATTCTGGAGAAACACCTGGATTAGAGGGTGCAGAATTTACTATAAAACTTAACAGAAATGTAGAAGAAGCATATTCAAAAGGTTACACTTATGAAGAAGTATGGAATGGAATTGATGAAAGCGGAAATAAAGTAACAGTTGATGAAAATAGAGTTAAAGAAGCTCAAGCAATAGCACCAAGTTATGCAAAAATAACAACAGATAAAGATGGAAATGCTTATACTCAAAATAATTTACCGTATGGAAAATATATTGTAAAAGAAACAGCTACACCAAAAGATTATGAAACAGCAGTAGATTTTACTTTTTCAATAACAAAAGATGAATGTGAAATACAAGAAGTTGCTCAAAAAGCTAAACACTTAATAGTAAATAATGAACAATTAGAAACTTATATTAAGTTAGTCAAAAAAGACTTAAAAACAGATAAAGTAGTTTCATTAAATAGTGCTACATTTCAGATTAAAGCGACAAGAGATATTTATGATAGAGCAACAGGTAAAATATTATACAAAAAAGGAGAGGCTATATCTCAAAAAATAGGAAGTACAACATTTACTTCATTTACAACTAATTCAGAGAATTTAGTTGTTCCAGATCAAAGTTATAACAATGACAAAGAAGAATTAGGAACTATCGTAACACCTCTAAAATTAGAAGTTGGTAGTTATGAAGTAACAGAAATAAAAATTCCACAAGGCTTTTTACAATTAGAACAACCTGTTCAATTTGATGTTAAAGGTTTAAGAGATTATGACAAAGACCAAGATGGAGATTATATCAAAGAGGTTATAGTGAAAAATGAACAACCAACAGGAACTTTAATTGTAAATAAATGTATTGCTTTAAGAGAAGATATAGACACATCCTTAGTGGATACAAGTGATTTAAGTGGAATACAATTCAAATTAACAGCAAAAGAAGAAATAAAAAGCCCTATTGATGGAAGCATCATTTATAAGACAAATCAAGAAGTTGGAAAATATAATCTTGACAAAAATGGGGACTTAAAGATTCAAGAATTACCAATGGGAACTTATGAATTAGTTGAAATTAAAACATTAGATGGATTAGTTTTGAATAATAAAAAATATGAAATTGAATTTACACAGAAAGATTTAGTAACAAAAGTATATGAAATAGAAAAAGATATTTTAAATGATACAATATTAGTTGAATTTTCAAAACAAAGTATAACAGGAGATAAAGAACTTGCAGGAGCAAAATTGACTGTCATAGATGAAAATAATAAAGTTGTAGATACTTGGGCATCAACAGAAAAAGCTCATACAATAGAGGGATTAATTGTAGGAGAAACTTATACATTAAGAGAAGAAATTGCACCAGATGGATTTGTTAGAGCAACTGATGTTAAATTCAAAGTTGAAAATACAAATGAAGTTCAAAAAGTTGAAATGATAGATAAAATCGTAACAATATCAAAGAAAGATATTGGAGGCGAAGAAATAGAGGGAGCAGAACTAAAAGTTGTTGATGAAGATGGAAATATAGTTGATTCTTGGACATCTACAAAAGAAAGTCATAATGTAAAAGGATTAGAGGAAAATAAAACTTATACTTTATATGAAGATTATGCACCAGATGGATTTGTAGTTTCAAATAAAATTATATTTACTGTAACTACTGACAAAGAAATTCAAAAAGTAGAAATGATTGATAAAGTTGTTGAAGTGAGCAAAGTAAACATTGCTGGTGAAGAACTTGAGGGAGCAACTTTAATTGTAACAAACACAAAAACTAAACAAATTGTAGATAAATGGCTTTCAGAAAAAGAACCACATAAAGTTAATGGACTTGTAGAAGGTCAAACATACCTTTTACATGAAGAAATTGTAGTAAATGGTTATGTAAAAGCAAGTGACATAGAATTTACTGTTACAAGTGAAAAAGAAGTACAAAAAGTTGTTATGATAGATAAAATAGTAGAAATAGTAAAAACAGACCTTGTAACTGGCGAAGAAGTGGAGGGTGCAGAACTTAAAGTTATTGATGAAGATGGAAATATAATTGACGAGTGGACTTCTACCAAAGAAGCACATATAGTTAAAGGACTAGAAGAAGGAAAGAACTACAAATTAGTCGAGATTACAGCTCCATACGGTTTTGAAATTGCAGAAGAAATATCTTTCACAGTAACAGAAGATAAGGAAACACAAAGAGTAGAAATGAAAGATATGCCAATACTACAATCTATTAAATTAGTAAAGGTAGATGCAAACACAAAGGAAACAATAAAAGATAAATTTACTTTTGGAATTTATGAAGATGTAGAATGCACGAAACTAATAAAAGAAGTAGAAGCTAATAAGGAAGATGGAACGGTATTATTTTCAGATTTAAGATACGGCAATTACTATATTAAAGAAATAAAAGCACCAAAAGGTTATGTATTATCAGATAAAGTAATCAAAGTAGAAATAAATGATAAAGGAGTATTCATTGATGATGCAAAAGTAGAAAGCGAAGATTCTATATATACTTTTGAATTTGAAAATGTACCAGTAGATACACCTAAAACAGGAGACAATAGTAATTTAACATTATGGGTAAGTTTATTAGGCTTATCTATAATTGCATTAGTTAGTGTTGGAGTACACGAATACAAAAAAAGAAAATTAGTAAATAAAAAATAGCAAATAAGGTGGCAATATAGCCACCTTAAAATAATTTTAGGAGGAATTTTAATGCAACAATATACACTATCACAAAGTGTAAAAACTTTAGAAAAATTATTTGAAAACAATTTAGATTCAGAGAAAAAAATAAAAGCGCTAAAATGGGAAGATTTAAAACAATTTAGTCCAGTAGAAAAAAGTTTTATTATGGACTTAAAAGAAGCAATAGCTCAAAAAGAAATAATAAAATTTTTAGCAGGAAAAGAAGAAACAGAAGGGAGATCATAAATGATAGAATATTACAAAAAGCCATCAGTAAAATTTATTGTAAATAAAGGAAATTTTAATAAATTGATGGGAATATTAACATTTCAAGAAGAAAATATAGTAACAGAAGAATGGAAGGAAAAGGCTAGAAATTTAAAAGATTTATTACTAAAGTATTCTATACCACAAAAGGATGAAGAAGGAGAAATATCTATAATAGATATAGGATTATTTCAAAAGGAAGCTGCAGAGCTAATAGTATTATTACTTTCTGCATTTGATAATATATTACTAGAAGAGGAAGATTATACAAAGAAAATGAAAAGACAATAGAGATATAGAGGAGGAGCGAATTGGGAAAAATAAAAGAAACAAGACAACTCTATAAAGAAGTATTAAAAGAAATTGCAGAAAATGAGAATAATTGGAGAGAATTTTTAAATAGTAGTTCATGGAATTTTAAATATGACTTTGATGATCAGATTTTAATATATGCTCAAAGACCAGATGCAAGAGCTTGTGCTACAATGGATGAATGGAATAAAAAATTAAAAAGATGGGTAAATAGTGGAACAAAACCAATATATATATTTGATAAAAACCCATATAGTGAATATCCATTCAAATTAGTATTTGACTTATCAGACACTCACAATTATAATAATACTGAATACAAACTATGGTCAATAAAACAAGATTATGAAGAAGATATAATTGAGAGTTTAGAAACTAGTTTTGGAGATATAAGTTCAAAAGATAACTTGCCAAAAGCAATAATAGATGCAAGTTATAATATGGTAGTAGATAACATAGAAGATTACTTGACATCAGTTATAAATAATAAAGCAGGTTCAATGCTTGAAAATTTGTCAGATGAAGAAATAAGAAGCATAGTTACTACTACAACATGGGCAAGTGTTAGTTATATGCTTATGACCAGGTGTGGAATAGATGCAAAAGAGCAAATTCAAGAACAAGAATTTTCATATATAAAATACTTTAACAATCAAGAAGTATTGACTACATTAGGAGCAAGTGTAAGTGATATTGCAGAAATGGGTTTAAGAGAAATTGCAAAGACAGTTGCAATTCTACAAAAAAAGGAAAAATTAAAAAATCGTACATTTGCAAAAAATGATGATGAATTGTATTCTAAAGATAATGAAAAAATCAAAGGAGGAATTGAAGATGGTAGAGAAAATAGAATACACGAAACAGGGCGAATATTATATGCCGAACCTAACAATGAAAAAGGAGAAAATACCAGCAGGGAAATACTCTCTAATGAGATACAATTATCTAAAGAATCACAAGAACTACGAATTGACCAATTTAGTAATGAACAAGAAACTAACGGAACATTTGACACAAATACAAGAACAAGCGAGCAAGAGAGTACAGAAGCTAGTAGAGGAAATGAAGAAACAAGAGGGAATAACGGAAGAATTGAAAGCTCAAGACCAAATGAAATGGGTGGGGCTTATGAACAACATACAGCAGACAGCAGAGGAAATAGTAGCGAACGAGCTAATATACATTTAGAAGAAACATCATCTCAAAGAAGAATATTATCTAAAGAAGAACAAAAAACAGGCAAAGACTATTTACAAGATAAATATGTAAGTGCATTATTAAGTAATACTCAAAATTTAAAAGCATCTAAAAATGATATTAAAGAGTTTTATAAATCACATCTAGACTTAAATGAAAGAACAGAGTATATAAAACAAGTATTTAATGATGCTTATACCGAAATTGTAGTTAATGATGTAAGACTAGGCTATAAAACCTATGAAAATGTACTACATTTATGGAAAGATGATTATTTGAACAGAACAGCAGAAGTTTATTATAATTGGAATATAGTTGCAGAATACATTGAAGGACTTATAATGGTAAATGAATTTAATGATTTGCATAAACCACTTCCAAGTTATGATGATCAAATGCAAATTTTACAAGTAGAAGCAGAAAATGCTCCTACTTTTTCTTTTACACAGGAAATCATTGATTATGTTTTACAAGGTGGAAGCAATGTCCAAGAGAGCAAAATGCGAATATATAATCAATTTGAACAGAGTCTTTCAAGTCAAGAAAATATCAAATTTCTAAAGCACGAATACGGTTGGGGTGGTAGTAGCTCAATTCATATCGGAACACGAATTGGTATTGATTATGATGGACAAGGAATAAAACTTCATAGAGGTTATGAAGATGATGCTCCAAAGATTACAATACCATGGCATAAAGTAGAAAAAAGAATAAGTGAACTAATAAAAGCAGATAGATACTTAAATTTGAAAGAAAAAGAAGAATATTCAAATTGGATAAAACAACAAGAAATAGAGGAACAATTAAGGGAGAGCAAAAAACAGTTAATTGAAGAAAGTAAGAGTAAAACATTTGAAGAAAGACTACTAAACTTTTATAAAGAACATGATATTTTTGACACAGAATATTCCGAAAATATAGAGCAAGACTTAAATAAAATACAAGTGCAGCTAAAAGATATTCAATATGTAGATGGAGTAATTGATTATCTAAATGAAGTAAAGAAAGCAGAAGACACAAATGAAGTATTATCAGAACAAATTAGTTACTTTGTTGATGAACTTATTAAAATTAATGAAGATAATAGAGAACAAAATATAGCAGAAAGACTACACAACTTTATAAGTGATTTTGATTTCTATAATTATATAGATAATACAGAATTTTATCGCTCAAATGAAGATAATATATCTGTTATAAAAGCAGATATAAAAGATTCAATGAATATAAAAGACTATGTCAAGGCAATCAAAAAAATTATAAATGAAGTAGGACTTGGTAGTGAAAGATTAGACGAGGCTAAAGAATTACTTGCAATATTAGAAGAAAGATTACCAAAATATGAATATCATTTAGGAGATACTGTCTATATAGGTGCAGAAGAATATGAAATAGCAGGAATTACAGATGATATTATTACTCTATATGATCCAAAGTTTCCATTATTTAATAAGCAAATGGACTTTGAAGAATTTGAGCAAAAAGTTCAAGAAAACTATTCAAATGACCATTTAAAGATTGAAAATAGGCAGAATGAAAAAGTTTTAGAAGATAATAAAATTCAATTATCCAATGAAAAAGAACAAATAGAGCAAACTAAAGTAGAAGAACCACCAGTAGAATATAAAGAAATAAAAGAAAACATAAAACCTAATTTTATTAAGGTTAAAAATAAAATTCAAGACTTTATATTACACCCAGAAGTACCAATAAATGATAGAAATAATTATAGAATTACAGATAATAATTTAGGAGTTGGAACACCAAGAGAAAAATTTGCAAGAAATATTGAAGCAATAAAAGTATTAAAAAAGTGTGAGCAAGAGAATAGATATGCAACTCCAGAAGAACAAGAAGTATTATCAAAATATGTTGGTTGGGGAGGACTAGCACAAGCATTTGATAAAGATGATAGTAGTTGGTCAAATGAATATCATATATTAAAAGAATTACTTGACGAAGAAGAATATAAAAATGCAAGAAGTTCAACATTAACCTCCTTTTATACACCACCTATTGTAATAAATGCAATGTATGAAATATTGCAAAATATGGGACTAAAAGAAGCAAATATATTAGAGCCATCTTGTCGGAGTTGGAAATTTCTTTGGTATGTTACCAAAAGAACTTGAAAATTGCAAGATGTATGGAATAGAGTTAGATTCAATATCTGGAAGAATAGCACAGCAATTATATCAAAAATCTACAATAGCAGTAAATGGCTATGAAAAAGTAGATTTACCTGATAGCTTTTTTGATGTAGCTATTGGAAATGTCCCTTTTGGAGATTTTAAAGTAAGTGATAGAAAATATGATAAAAACAAGTTTTTAATTCATGATTACTTTTTTGGAAAGACAATAGATAAAGTAAGACCAGGAGGAGTAATTGCTTTTATTACCTCAAAAGGAACAATGGACAAACAAAATCCAGAAGTAAGAAAATATATTGCTCAAAGAGCAGAACTTTTAGGAGCTATTAGATTACCCAATAATACTTTTTCAAAAAATGCAGGAACTGAGGTAACTTCAGATATTATTTTCTTAAAGAAAAGAGAAAATATGACTGATATTATGCCAGATTGGGTGTATTTAGATACTAATAAAGATGGAATACAAATGAATAAATATTTTGTTGACAATCCAGACATGATACTTGGACAAATGGAGATGGAAACTACTCGCTTCGGTTTAGATTCAGTATGCAAACCTTATGAGGGAATAGAATTAAAAACACTATTGGATGAAGCAATAGCAAAAATAAATGGGGAAATAACTGATTATGAAATAGGAGATATTGAAGAAAGAGAAGAAACAACACTTCCAGCAGATCCAAATGTTAAGAATTTCTCATATACAATAGTAGATGGGAAAGTATATTTTAGAGAAAATAGTATAATGGCAGAGCAAGACTTACCTATTACAACAATAAGTAGAATTAAAGGAATGATAGAATTAAGAGATTGTGTAAGAGATTTAATAGAGCTACAAACTGAAGAATATCCAGAAGAAAATATTAAAGTCGCACAGGCAAAATTAAATAGAATTTACGATAATTTTACTAAAAAGTATGGACTTATAAATAGTAGGGGGAATCGTTTGGCATTTGAAGCTGATAGTAGCTATTATCTTTTGTGTTCTTTAGAGGTGATGGATAGTGAAGGAAGATTTGTAAGAAAAGCAGATATGTTTACAAAGAGAACAATAAAAGCCTATAAAGAAATAACAAGTGTAGATACCGCAAATGAAGCTTTAATTGTTTCACTTTCAGAAAAAGCAAATGTTGATTTAGAATATATGTCGAAACTTACAAATAAAGCTAAAGATGAATTAATAAAAGAGCTAGAAGGTATTATTTATAAAGTTCCTATGGAAGATAATAAATATGTTACAGCTGATGAGTATCTGTCAGGTAATGTAAGAGAAAAATTAAAACTAGCAGAAGCATTAGTAGAAACACAACCAGAATTTAAAGTAAATGTTGAAGCATTGAAAAAAGTAATTCCAAAAGATTTAACCGCTACTGAAATTGGAATAAAATTAGGAGCTACATGGATACCAACAGATGTAATAGATGATTTTATATATGAATTGTTAGATACACCAAATCAAGCACAATGGAAAATAAAAACAAAATTTTGTAGTTTTAATTCAGAATGGTATATTGCAAATAAAAACTATGACTATACAAATGTTAAGGTATATAAGGCTTATGGAACAGGAAGAATAAATGCTTACGAAATTATTGAAAAAACTTTAAATTTAAAAGATGTAAAGATATTTGATACGGAAACAGACATCAATGGGAATAAAGTACGAGTATTTAATGCGAAAGAAACGGCTATTGCACAGGCTAAACAAGATCAAATCAAGCAAGCATTTGAAGATTGGATTTTTAATGATCCCGAAAGACGAGAAAGATTAGTAAAATTATATAATGACAAATTTAATAGTATTAGACCTAGAGAATATGATGGAAGTCATTTGACATTTGCTGGAATGAATCCAGAGATAACATTAAGAACACATCAAAAGAATGCAGTAGCACATGGATTATATGGTAGAAATACTCTTTTAGCACATGAAGTTCGGTGCAGGAAAAACATTTGAAATGATAGCAATAGCAATGGAAAGTAAAAGACTTGGGCTTTGTAATAAGTCCATTTTTGTTGTACCTAATCATATAATTGAACAATTTGCATCTGAATTTTTACAATTATATCCCTCTGCAAACATTATGGTTGCAACAAAAAAAGATTTTGCAACAGCTAATAGAAAAAAGTTTTGTAGTAGAATAGCCACAGGAGATTTTGATGCAGTAATTATAGGTCATTCACAATTTGAAAGAATACCTATGTCATTGGAAAGGCAAAAGCAGCTAATAGATAATCAAATTTCAGAGATATTAACAGCTATAGACGAAGCTAAAAGAAACAACGCAGAGAACTTTACTATAAAACAAATGGAGAAAACGAGAAAAAATCTTGAAAATAAACTTGAAAAGCTAAATTCACAAGCACGAAAAGATGATGTAATAAATTTTGAACAATTAGGAGTGGACAAACTATTTGTAGATGAAGCTCATAATTATAAAAATCTTTTCTTATATACCAAAATGCACAATGTAGGAGGAATTTCACAAACAGACGCTCAAAAGAGTAGTGATTTATTTATGAAATGTCGCTATCTTGACGAAATAACTGGCGGTAAAGGAATTGTATTTGCTACTGGAACGCCTGTAAGTAATAGTATGGTAGAATTATATACTATGCAAAGATACTTGCAATATGGCGATTTAGTAAAAATGGGACTAGGAAATTTTGATAACTGGGCAAGTATTTTTGGAGAAACAGTAACAGCTATGGAATTAAGTCCAGAAGGTACAGGTTATAGAAGTAAAACGAGATTTTCAAAATTTCATAATCTACCAGAGTTGATGAGTCTATTTAAAGAAGTTGCCGATATTCAAACAGCAGAAACACTTAATCTTCCAACGCCAGAAGTAGTAAGACATGATGTTTTAGTAAAACCTAGTCAAATGCAAAAAGATATGGTAGCAGAACTAGGAGAAAGAGCTGAGGCAATTAGAAGCGGAAATGTAGATCCAAGTGAAGACAATATGTTAAAAATCACAAATGAAGGAAGAAAACTTGCATTAGACCAAAGACTTATGAACGAAATGCTAGAAGATAACGAAAACGGAAAAGTTGGAACTTGTGCTAATAATATATATGATATTTGGCAAGAAAATAAAGAGAAAAAACTTACTCAATTAGTATTTTGTGATTTATCTACACCAAAGCAATTTGAAGAAAAATATGACGAAGATGGTAATTATGTGTTTACTGATGTTTATAATGATTTAAGAAGAAAACTGGTATTAAAGGGTATTCCACGAGAGGAGATTGCCTTTATTCATGAGGCAGATACTGAAACCAAAAAGAAAGAATTATTTGCTAAAGTAAGAAAAGGCGATGTAAGGGTGCTTATTGGAAGCACAAGTAAAATGCGGTGCTGGTACAAATGTGCAAGACAAGATAATTGCTTTACACCATTTAGACACACCTTATAGACCAGCAGATTTAACGCAAAGAAATCGGAAGACGGAGTAAGACAAGGAAATCAAAATCCACAAGTTCACATATTTACTTATGTTACAGAACAAACTTTTGATGCCTATTTATTTCAAATGTTAGAAAGAAAACAAGGTTTTATATCACAAATAATGACATCAAAGACTCCAGATAGAACAGCAGATGATATAGATGAAAAGGCACTTTCTTATGGAGAAATAAAAGCACTAGCAACAGGAAATAAATATATATTAGAAAAAACAGAACTAGATTCAGAAGTTGCAAAATTAAAAATTGTAAGACAAAGTTATCAAAGCCAAATATATGATTTACAAGATAAAGTAGCAAGAACATATCCTAACATGATAAAAGAATTGCAAGAAAAAGTGCAAGCATTAGAAGATGATATGAAACAATTAGAAAATAATACAATACCAAATGCAGATGGGTTTTCTAAAATGATAATTAAAGGTATTGAATATACAGAAAAAGAACAAGCAGGAAAAGCAATTTTAGAAGCTTGCAAAACCAAAACAAATCCTGATTTAGAAGATATAGGAGAATATAGAGGTTTTAGATTAGAGCTTGGATTTAATTCAGTTGAAAGAGAATTTACAATGACTATTAAGAACAAATATAGTTATAATATCATGCTAGGTAGTGATGTTTATGGAAATATTACAAGAATAAATAATGCTTTGGAAGCTATAAAAGATAAAATACCAGATGAAAGATTAAGAATAGAAGATATAGAAAAACAGCTTGAAAATGCAAAAATCGAGATGCAAAAGCCATTTCCACAAGAAGAATTATTAGATGAAAAAATGAAAAGATTAGAAGAATTAAATATATTATTGAAATTAGATGAGAAAGAAAAACAAGTTTTAGATACTTCTAATGATGAAATAGAAAACAACGAAAAAGAAAAGGAAAAAGAAAGGTAAATAAAAATTAAGAAAATATTAATATCTTCTATATATTTTTATAAATAATTATGATATAATGCACTCAATAGATGATAATTAGTAATGGAGTGTATTATAATGTTTAATAGTAAAAAGAAAATAGAATTTAATAATGAAGAACTAAGAATTGTACTTTATGCATTAAATGATTTTAGAAATAAATTATTAAGTGAAAATAAATATGCAGATGCAGTTAATGAAGTAATACCTAAATTAAAAAACAAAATGAAAGTAGATAAATATGATTTGGGAATTATTATAAATGGCTTAGATCAAAAAAGAAAATCAATGCTTGCTGCAAATGAAAATACATCTGTAATAGATGAGTTACTTTTAAGATTGCTTAAAATAGATGACTAAAATAAAAAAATAGCAGACAAATTTGAGAGATATTAAGAAATTAGTATCTCTTTTTTTTTGTTGGAAAGGTAGTGAAAAATATGCCTTATATACCACCAGAAATAGTAAAAAGAGCAGAAGAAATGGACTTACTAACATACTTACAAAACTATGAACCAGAGGAATTAGTAAAGGTAGGAAATGGAACATACACTACAAAAACACACGATAGTATAAGAATAAGTAATGGTTTATGGAACTGGTTTTCAGAAGGTGTAGGAGGGAAAAATGCAATTTCTTATCTTATGAAAGTAAAGAATTATTCTTTTTTAGAGGCTGTAGAAACAATTATAGGCAATGTTAATGTAAAGAAACCTGTGATTCATAAAGAAGAAAAACAAGACAACATTGAATTGGTTTTACCTCAAAAATCAAACAATTCAGAGCGTGCAAAAATATATTTAATGAGCAGAGGGATTGCTCCAGAGATAATAAATGAGTGCATAAATGATAATTTGATTTATGAAAGTTTACCAAATCATAATGTTGTCTTTATTGGTTTTGATGATAGTAAAAGTCCAAAATATGCTTTTTATAGAGGAACGAACAAAACAAGATTTATGGGAGAAGCGAAAGGAAGTGATAAGAAATACACCTTTAGATTAGAGGCAAAAACGCAATGTACTAGAGTGCATTTATTTGAAAGTGCTATTGATTTATTATCTTATGCAACACTATTAAAAATGAAAAATATTGATTGGCATAAGGAAAATATGATCTCACTTGGAGGGGTAAATAATCCATCAAAGATAAATGAAAATAATAAAATACCAATAGCAATTAAAGAGTTTTTAGAAAAAAATCCTAATATAAATGAAATACATTTGCATTTAGATAATGATGAAGTTGGAAGAAATGCAAGCAAGTCTTTACAAGATGTTTTATCAAAAAAATATACAGTTTTAGATAGACCAGCACCACTAGGAAAAGATTGTAATGACTATTTAAAGTATGTATTAGGTATAAAAAAGTTAAATAAAAATGCAAAAGAAAAGGTCTGCGAAGTAGCACGATAAACTAAAAAATGGAGGAAAAAATTGATATGAATAAATATAAAATTGAATTTAAACAAACATTTAAAAAGGAAATAACAATATTTGCAGAAGATGAAAGTGAAGCAATGGACATTGTAGAACAAGCATATTTAAAAACAAATTTATTAGACAATTCTTATAAGGATTTAGAAAAAATTGAAACAAAAATTGTTGAAAAAAATAATGAAAAAGTTGAAGATAATTCAATAAATTTAGAAGAAAACGAAATAATTTTAGATGAAGATGATATTGAATACCTTGAAGATTTGGCAGATGAAATGGAAGAAATTTTAGACGAAATGAGAGAAGTTTTGGAGGAAAATAAAGAAGAAAATTTATAAAATCGTGCCTAAAAAACAACAAAAAATATATAGTTTTATTTTAGCTTATTTTAGAAATGAAAAAATCTTGTCCTAGCAAGCAATGAATTTGTACTCCCGCACAAATTCAAAATTTGGGGAAACCCCAAAAACCCCATTTTGAAACAAAATCAATTTTAGGAAAGAGGTGCATATTTTTATTGAGAACAAGAGATATAAAAAAGCAAGTTTGGCTTAATGAGGAAGAACTAAAGACTTTAAAACAAAATGCAAAGAAAACAGGACTAAATGAAAGCACTTATATTAGAAATCTTATTATGGGGTATAAACCAAAAGAGCAACCAACAGAAAATATGTATGAAATAATAAACCAATTAAAATTGATTGGTATAAACTTAAATCAAATTGCAAGAAAAGCAAATGCTTTAAATTTAGTTGATGCTCCATTTTATAAAAAAGTTTATATGAAATGGAGTAAGCTAGTTGAAAATATAAAAAAAGACTTTTTTGATATGGAGAAATAAATTGTATGGCGACTACAAGTATATGGGCAATTAAAAAAAGATTAGACCATGTTATAGACTATACAACTAATCCAAGCAAAACAACTAAAGAATCATATAGCGAACTTCACAATGTTATTGAATATGCGAAAGCCTCATATAAGACAGAGGAACAATTATATGTTACAAGTATAAATTGTGATAAAGATTCAATATATGAAGATATGATGAGAACAAAAAGAAGATATAGCAAAACAGATGGTATTTTAGGTTATCATGCTTTTCAATCTTTTGCTAAAGGAGAAGTTACACCAGAAATTGCTCATGAGATTGGTGTAAGATTAGCAAACGAATTATGGGGAGATAGATTTGAAGTGATTGTTACAACACATTTAAACACAGATCATATACACAATCACTTTTGCTTAAATTCAGTTTCATGCAAGGATGGTAAAAAATATTATAATAATAGACATACTTATGCTTTAATGAGAGAAACATCAGATAGGCTTTGCGAGGAATACAAATTAAGCGTTCTTAAAGAAAAGCCATGTGGCAAACACAATATAGACTATACAAAATATTATAAAGAGCAAGTAAAAAAATCTAACTATCATACTATTGTAAAAGAAGATATTGACTATGCAATAGAACAAGCATTTTCATACAAAGATTTTTTATCAATATTAAGCAAAATGAATTATTCAGTAGAAAATCGTTATGGAAAATTAAGTGTACGAAAAGAACCATATAAGAAAAATATAAGAATTGAAAGAGCTTTTGGAGATGAATATAAAATTGAAAATATTGAGAAAAAAATATATGAAACACAAGCAACAAAAGAGCCATTTCCAGAAGCAAGAGCAGAACCTAAAAGATATAAAATGTTAAAGAAACAAAATATCAAAAACAAGAAGAAAGCCAAAGGAATAAAAGCATTATACTTGCATTATTGTTTTTTATTAAAGGTGTACCCTAAAAAATATAATAAGAAAATAATATATTCAAAAGAAATGAAAGAAGAAATTAAAAAAATGGACAAAATTTCAAATGAAGTAAGGCTCTTATGCAGAAAAGATATTGAAACTGTACAAGAGCTTTTGGCATATAAGAAATCATTAACTCTAGATAAAAAAGAATATAAAACAAAAGTTGAAAACTTATGGCGAAAAAATAAGAAAGCTAAAAGTGAAAATGAAAAACAAGAAATATATTCAGAAATAAAATTACTTCAAAATGAAATAAAGAAACTAAATGAAGAAATTGAATTAGTAGAAGATATTGAAACAAGAATACCAAAGATGAAAGAAAAAGTTGATGAATTAGAATATAAAAATCAAGAAAAAGAAAAGGAGAAACAAAATAGTGAGTATATCAAGTGATTCAGCAGAACAAACTATTAGACTTACATTAGAAGGAATGGAAGTTGTAGCTAAAATAAGTGGAGTGGCTGTAAAAAATATTGCTGTAGCTTTATATACCATATCTCAAGACAAAAAGAAGACCAAGGGCAAAGCAAGACTAAACAGTATGTTGAAGTCAGATAATGAATTAAAAATCTTTTCTATAAAAAAAGAAGATTTAAAAACATTTTATAGAGAAGCTAAAAGCTATGGAATATTATATTGTGCTTTAATAAATAGAAGAAATAAGAACATTGATGGTATGGTAGATATAATGGTTAGAGCTAAAGATGCTCCAAAAGTAAATAGAATAGTAGAGAGATATAATTTAACTACTTTTGACAAAGCATCAATTCAAACCGAAATTGAAAAAGAAAAAGCTAATATCACAAAAGGAAAAGACTTGTCAGAGAATATACCAGATGTAGGAGAACAAAGAACAAAAGTAAATGAAGCTATGGTAGATGATATTTTTGCAAAGCCAGATAAAGAACAAAATGCAAATCAAAACCCCGAAGTAGCAAAAACGGAAAAAAGCCCTCCGTCAGAGCCTTCCTTGAAGAGCAAAAACAATTCCGAGGGGGTTACTAAGCCTGTAAAAAAAGAATCTGTTAAGAAAAAATTAAAAGACGCAGAAGCAGAGCTAAAGGTTGAAACGGAATTGAAGAAAGCTCAAAAATCAAAAGAGAACATTATTGTAGAAATGCCACAACAACAAACAACACAAACACCCAAATTAGAAATAACAAATAAAGAAAGAGGTAAATGAAAATGGGAGAATTAGACCAAGTATTTGAAAATTTCAATAAGAAGAATAGAGAATATAATAAAGAAGAATGGATTGAATTTAAAAAGCAGGAAAAGCAAGATGTATATGCACTTATTGATACAACAGCAGAAAAAATTGTAAGTGATGGTCAAGAATTTAAGAAATATTTAGATACACAAAGTAAATTTGAACAATATTCAGTTGGTAATACTTTATTGGTAACAGCCCAAATGCCAGAGGCAACGATGTTACGAGATTATGAAAGTTGGATAAATGCAGGAGGTTATCCAAAGAAAAATCGTAAGGATGTAAAAATATTAGAGCCAGCTGATTCTTATATGAGGGATGATGGAAGTATAGGAACAAATTACAATGTAAAATATGTGTCAGATCTATCACAAGTAAATATTAGACAAAAGCAAAGACCAATGAAATATGATAACAAATTGCTTTTAAGAGTATTCTTAAATAGTAGTCAAGCAGAAGTTCAAGTAGTTAATGAAATTGTTGGCACAGATAGAAGTGCGTTTTATGATAAAGAACGAGATGTATTATATGTTGCAAGAGGTGCAGAAGTACCACAAATTTTCCATGAAGTAACACAAGAACTAGCAAAACAAGAAATAGGAGAAGATAGTTCATTAGATAGTTTTAAAGCTAATTGTGTTTCTTATATGATATGTAAGAAATATGGTATAGACGTTTCAAATTATAATATAACAGATATTCCTTATGAATTAAGAGAAATGTCAGCAAAAGAGATAAGAGAAGAACTTGAACCAATCCATGATGCAATGGAAAATATAAGTGGAAGAACAAGTCATTGTTTAGAACTAATTGCAAAGCAAAATAGAGAAAAAGAGCAAGCAAGATAAGGAGGGCAATTATTGGAAGAAAAAAGAGTTGTAATATTAAATAAGTATGAATATGGACTTATAATAAATGCACTAAATGAACTTCGTACAAAGTTAATAAGAGAAAATAAATCAACAGAAATTGTAAATGAATTATTATTAAGATTATTAAATATCCCCGTAAAAAAGAGAACTCTATTTCAAAGAGAAAGGGTAAATAACGAGAGATAATGAAAAAACAAATGGTCTTTTGTATATATTAGGTATTATACCTGTAGTATGGATAGCTATTTTAATTGCACCATATATAAATGATGGAATAGTAGGAATAATGAATAACTTTTCAGAAATTACAAATAATCCATTTAATTTTATATGGTGTGAAAATAGCTTAAAAACAATTCTTATTTTTATATGTTTTTATATATTAGCAATAAGTATATATGAATCCACAAAGAAGAACTATCGTAGGAGAGAAGAACATGGCTCTGCCAAATGGGGAATTGCAAGTGTAGTAAATAAAAAATATAGGCAAAAGCCATTTTGTGATAATAAAATATTAACGCAAAATGTAGCAATAGGGTTAAATGGAAGAAAACATAGAAGAAATCTAAATGTTTTAGTCTGTGGGCGGAAGTCGGTGCAGGTAAAACAAGATTTTATCGGAAAGCCAAATGTAATGCAATGTGGCTCAAGTTCGTATGTGGTTTTAGACCCTAAAGGTGAAATCTTAAGAGATACGGGGAATTTATTAGAGGAAAAAGGGTACGAGGTAAGAGTTCTTGACTTAATAAATATGGAAAAAAGTCATTGCTATAACCCTTTTAAATATTTAAAAACAGATAATGATGTCCAAAGATTAGTAACAAACCTTTTTAAAAGTACAACACCAAAGCGGTAGCCAAAGCCAAGACCCATTTTGGGATACCGCAGCTAGTATGTTACTATTGGCACTTATATTTTATCTGAAATATGAAGCACCAGATGATGAGCAGAACTTTCCAATGGTAATGGAAATGCTCCGAGCTGGAGATGTAAATGAAGAACAAGAAAATCCTATAAGTCCACTAGATATTTTATTTGATAAATTAGAGTATGAAAATCCAGAACATATAGCATTAAAATATTATAGAAATTATAGGTCAGGTTCTGCAAAAACATTAAAATCAATACAAATTACTTTAGCAGCAAGATTAGAAAAGTTTAATTTAGAGAGTCTTGCTAATATAGTACAAATTGATGAATTAGATTTGCCTAGTTTAGGCGAAAAAAAAGTAGCATTGTTTGCACTAATTCCAGACAATGATACAAGTTTTAATTTTCTAGTAAGTATATTATATACACAATTATTTCAACAATTATTCTATATTGCTGACCATAAGTATGGTGGAAGTTTGCCAACCCATGTCCACTTTGTAATGGACGAGTTTGCAAATGTAAGTCTACCAGATGACTTTGACAAAATTTTGAGTGTCATGAGGTCAAGGTCAGTATCAGTATCTATTATTCTCCAAAATTTAGCACAATTAAAAGCTCTATTTGAAAAACAATGGGAAAGCATTGTCGGCAACTGTGATGAATTCCTTTATTTGCGGGCGGTAACGAGCAAAGTACCCATAAATATGTTTCTGAACTTTTACGGAAAAGAAACAATAGATTTAGATACACATGGAAAAAGCTCAGGTAGAAGCGGTAATTATTCAACAAATTATCAAATTGCAGGACGAGAGCTAATGACACCAGATGAAGTGCGTTTATTAGACAATAAATATGCACTTCTTTTTATTCGTGGAGAAAGACCAATTAAAGATTTTAAATATGATATTTTAAAACACCCTAATATTGATTTGACTACTGACGGAAAAAGTAAACCATATGTTCATGGAAGAACAGATAGAGCTACAGCTACAGTTATTGTGTTAGATGAGGAGTCAGAAGAATACAAAATTGACAATATTGAAAAACAAGAATTACTAGAAAATTATGAACTTTTATCTGATGAAGAATTAGAACAAATCATTAGGGAGGTATCATAAATTGAAAATAAAAAAAGCTTTAAAAAGTATTATAAAAAAGGTATTCCAAATTGCTTTTATAATTGTTGCATTATTTGTAGCACAAGCATCTCATGTATTTGCAACAGAAGAGCCATTAACTGTAATAAATAATCTTTCAAATTTTATTTTTGGTCTTATAAGAGCAGTTGGAATGATAATTTTAGGTTTTGGAGTAGTACAAGTGGGTATGTCTTTAAAATCTCATGATCCAAGCCAAAGAGCAAATGGTTTTATGACACTTGCGGGAGGAGTTGTTATAACTTTTGCAAAAGAAATATTGAACATTATAACAGGTGGATAAAGATTTTTAGAAGTAGGTTATTAAAATAAAATAATCTACTTCTTTTTGAAAATATCAAGGAGGTAGTTTTATAGAAGAAAATAAAAAATATCAAATCATATATGCAGATCCACCATGGCAATACAAAGTATATTCAGATAAAGGAAAAGGTCGTTCAGCAGAAAATCATTATCCGACAATGAGTATAAAAGATATTTGCAATTTATCAGTAGATAAAATAGCAGACAAAGATTGCGTGCTTTTTATGTGGATGACTTTTCCGACATTAGTAGAGGGACTAAAGGTGTTAGAATCATGGGGATTTAAGTATAAAACAGTTGCTTTTGTTTGGATTAAGCAAAATAAAAAAGCTCCATCATTATTTTGGGGATTAGGATTTTGGACTAGAGCTAATGCAGAAATATGTATATTAGCAACAAAAGGTAACCCAAAAAGAGTTTCAGCAAAAGTGCATCAAGTAATTATATCTCCAGTAGAAGAACATAGTAAAAAGCCAGATGAAACAAGGAAAAGAATTGTAGAATTATTAGGAGATATACCTAGAATAGAACTATTTGCAAGACAAAAAGTTCAAGGTTGGGATTCCTGGGGAAATGAAGTAGAAAGTGATATTGATTTGCTAAGATATGGAGATGATGAAAAATAGCACATTTAGAGAAATTAGAAACAGTAGTAGAAAAAATATTAAGAAATGATCAATTATCAAGGGAAGATGATTGTTATTTAATATTACAAGTTGTAAGCAAATTATATCCGTATGAGGTAGGAAAACAATTTGCAACAGTAATGTTTAATGCCAAAAATAAAGGGATAAGTTTTGAAAGTATAACAAGATGTCGTAGAAAATTGCAAGAGAGATATCCAGAATTAAAAAATGAGGAAACTGCCAATAAGAGAAATAAAAAACAGAAGGAATATATAAAATATGCAAAAAGAAATTAGGAGGTGGTAGATATTGAGTGATAATTGGGTGGTTGGAAATTTACAAAACGCAATAGAAACATGGAATTCAAAATTAAGTGAAATATGGACACTTGTATCACAATCACCAGTAGATTTTAAAGGTGGAACGATTTGGAATGTTATAACAAATATTCATGGTGCAGTACAAGCAATAGCATTAGCATTACTTGTGCTGTTTTTTGTTGTAGGAGTAATGAAAACTTGTGGAAGTTTTGCAGAAGTAAAGAAACCAGAACATGCATTAAAATTATTTATTCGTTTTGCCATAGCAAAAGGTTTAATAACTTATGGCTTAGAACTAATGATGGCAATATTTAAAATTGTTCAAGGTGTAGCTAGTACAATAATGAATGCAACTGGATTAGGTGGAGCGACACAAACCGTGTTACCTAATGAAATAATATCAGCAGTTGAAGCGTGTAATTTCTTTGAAAGCATACCATTATGGGCGGTAACTTTAATACGGTGGATTATTTATAACAGTATTATCATTTGTAATGATTTTGACAGTTTATCGGTAGATTCTTCAAAATTTATCTATATACTGCAATATCGCCAATAGCATTTGCAAGTTTTGGTGGAGAACCTTCGCAAAATATTGGGAAAAGCTTTATAAAAGGATATAGTGCCGTTTGTTTAGAAGGTGTGATCATAATGTTATCTTGTATCATATTTTCATTATTTGCAGGAAGTCCACCAGTGGTAGATACAAATGTAGCGGCAGTAACAATGGTATGGAAATATATTGGAGAACTTATATTCAATATGTTAGTTCTGGTAGGCACGGTTAAAATATCAGATAGATTAGTAAGAGAAATGTTAGGTTTATAAAAAACGGAGGAGATAAAATTGAAAGAATATCAAAAAATTTTAGGAAATAATAATCCTTTACAAAATGGGCTTGCATTAACACTTTTATTGGAAAAAGGAAGAGAAAATATTTTAAATGATAATTTTTATGATGCAATGTTAAAAAGTGTTGAGGAAAAGCCAAATGCATTTATGACAGTTGATTTTCAAAAAGAGTATATCAAAATATCAAGAGATATGGCAAAGATGAAATCAAATGATTTATATGATTTTATTAAAAATGAAATAAATATAGTAAAAAACAAAAATAGAGAGAGGTAAAAATTGAAAGAAGAAACAAAAATTGCAAAAGTATGGCACATTTATAGAAATGAACTAAAATGTAGCAATAAAAAGGTAGTATTAGCAACATATAATAATGTTGAAATAGCTACTTTAAAAGAAGAAAGAGATTATGATGTGCAGGAATTTTTGATTAAAGATAAAAATAATGAATATTGGAAATTAGGGATTGCCCCAATAAGACTTAATATGTTTATAGGGCAACTAGATTCATATTTATCAGATCCATTTGTAGTAAAAAAGTATAGAGATGATATAACGGAAGCATATAAAAAGTTAGATTTAAAAGCGTTCTGGGAGAAGAAAATAAATGAAAAAAGATATTTTAATAAATGTGAATTAGAGTATATTAAAAGATATTTTCCAGATATTTATGAACAAGCAAAAGACAGTAGAAAAATATTTGAAGAAAATATAAAAAATGAGCATGAACAAGAAAAAATTGAAAGAGAGCAGAAAGAACAAGAAAAAGTAAAATCAATAAATCAAAAATTTAAGAACTCATTAAAAGAAATGAAATATAAAATATTTATAGGAGAAATGATTTCAGTAGAAAACTTTGAGTTTTATAAAGATGATAAATACGAAAATGGCTTGACAATGCAAAATAATATTTTATATTTAGCAAAACAATACGGAATAGAAATCCCTTTGGCAACACAAGGTTTTATAAACAATAGATTAGTAAGCTATAATTTTAAAACTGGAGATTGTTTTTATAAAATGACAGATAAAAATAAGAAATGTAGTACAAAAATGGGGATTTATTTAAAAAAGATTCTTGAAAAAGTACAGGAAGAATATAAAGAAAGTTTTAAAAGTAAAATAAAACAAATGCAAGGAATAACTAGAGAAAGATAGGAGAAAATAATGAGTTTGTTACAAGATTATGAAATGGCAAAAAGAAAAATAGGAGAGAATAAGTACAATGCCATTGATGTTTATTTACAAGAAATATGTCCAAAGGAAAATTGGAATCAATATAAACAGGAATTAAAGAAAATTGATAATTTAGAAATAAATGAGTGGGAAATAGAAAAGAAAAAATTACAACAAAAATATGGAATAGTTTTCCTAGATGACATTTTATATAACGAAGATGGATGGGGAAAATTTGAAAAATGGTATGAGAAATATGAACAAAATATGAAAAATGAGAAAAAACATAAAATAATTAATGGTTATTTGATATGTAAAGAAGGTACTTGGTGTGAAGTAACAAAAAATGGAGAACATATTTTTGACGGAAATGTTGATGAAAATATGACATTTGAACAAATTTATCAAGAAATAAATAAAGAAGTAGTATTTTCTTTGAATGGAAAAGAGATATTATCTTATGACTTATTAAATGAATTTGCTGGAGAAAGAGATTCAACAATCGAATTACTAGCACAAGAAAATAAATGTGATGCAAAAGATATAAAAATAACAATCAGAAAACCTAATTTAAGTGAGAAAGTTTTAAATATAAAATTCATTGGAATTGATAATTGGGACAGACCTGTTTATAAAGATGAAAACGGAAGAATATTAAAGGACACAAATTTGGGAATTGGAGAGATTGCATTATGCACTTATAGTAATAATAGTTTTTATGGAGAACCAGACACACCAATAAATGAAGATACAAAGGTAAAAATAGTAAAAGAATTTAATAAAGATATTATCAAAAATAAAAAAGAAAGAGCAAGGTGAAAATGGAGGTAAAGATAAATAGAGAGATTAGAGATTACACAGAAAGCATATTTTTTGGACTGTCATTAAGGCAGTTCATTTTTTCTGTATGTGCTTGTTTTGTGGCTGTTATTCTATATTTTATATTAAAACCATATTTTGGAATAGAAACATTAAGTTGGGTATGTATATTAGGTGCAGTTCCTTTTGCTGTACTAGGTTTTGTCAAATACAATGGAATGACAGCAGAAAAGTTTATTTCTGCATGGATTAAATCAGAAATATTAACACCAAAAAAATTAACATTTAAACCAGTAAATTTATATTATGAAGATTTGAAAAATATAGAGAGCAGAAAATCAAAAAGTATAAAAAGAGATAAAAGAAAGCAAAAGGAGGATTTACGCAGTATTGAAGACATTAAATAAAATATTCAAGCAAGACAAAGAAAAATTTGTTATACCACGAAGTGTACAAGATGCCATTCCCGTAAAAGCAATATGGGAAGATGGCATCTTTTTAGTTTCAAAAAATAAATATTCAAAATGCTATAAGTTTAGTGATATAAACTATGCAGTAGCAAGTAGAGAAGATAAGGAGGCAATGTTTTTAGAATATTCGGAGTTATTAAATTCTTTTGACACAGGTGCTACAACTAAAATTACTATATTAAATAGAAGATTAAATAAAATAGACTTTGAAAAAACTATTATGCTACCTATGGCAGAAGATGAATTAGATAAGTTTAGAAAAGAATACAATAAAATGCTTTTAGATAAAGCAACAGATTCAAATGGAATTATACAAGAAAAGTTTATAACAATATCTATTGATAAAAAAAGTATTGAAGAAGCTAGAAGTTATTTTGCAAGAGTTGGAACAGACTTAATAAATCACTTTAAAGAGTTAGGCTCTATATGTATTGAATTAGATGCAGTAGAAAGATTAAGAATATTCCATGATTTTTATAGAGTAGGAGAAGAAACTTATTTTAATTTTGACATGATTAGCAATATGAGAAAAGGACACAGCTTTAAAGATTTTATATGCCCAGATACTATGGAATTTGAAAGTGATTATTTCAAAATTGGAAATAGATATGGTAGAGTTATATTCTTAAAAGAATATGCAAGTTATATTAAAGACAGTATGGTAGCAGAATTGACAGACATAAATAAAAATATGATGATGAGTATTGATGTTATACCAGTACCCATGGATGAGGCAGTAAGAGAAGCGGAAAATCGTAGGCTAGGAATAGAAACAAATATAACAAACTGGCAAAGGCGACAAAATGCAAATAATAATTTTTCAGCTATTATTCCCTATGATATGGAACAACAAAGAGAACAAAGCAAAGAATTTTTAGATGACTTAATAACCCGTGATCAGAGAATGTTTTTATCAGTTCTTACAATGGTGCATACAGCAAATAGCAAAGAAGAACTTGATAATGATACAGAGGCATTATTAACAATAGCAAGAAAGCATTTATGCCAATTTGGAATATTAAAATTTCAGCAAATGGATGGATTAAATACCGCTATGCCATTTGGAGGTAGAAAAATTGATGCTTTAAGAACACTTACAACGGAATCTCTTGCAGTATTTATGCCTTTTAGAGTACAAGAAATAAGACATGAAAATGGAATATATTATGGACAAAATGTTATATCCAAAAATATGATAATAGCAGATAGAAAACAATTATTAAACGGAAATAGTTTCATATTAGGTGTATCGGGTAGTGGAAAAAGTTTTATAGCAAAAGAGGAAATTGTATCAATCATGTTAAAAGACCCTAACGCAGATGTAATAATTGTAGATCCAGAACGCGAGGCAAGTTCTCTTGTAAAATCTTTGGGTGGAGAAGTTATAAAAATATCAGCGACAAGTGGTAATCATATAAATGCTATGGATATGAACAAAGATTATGGAGATGGAGCAAACCCAGTAATATTAAAATCAGAGTTCATTTTATCACTATGCGAACAATTAGTTGGAAGTAATAATTTAGGAGCAAAGCAAAAATCTATAATAGATAGATGCACAGCAAGTGTTTATAGATACTATCAGCAAGGAAACTATCAAGGGACACCACCAACATTACAAGACTTTTACGAGGAATTATTAAGGCAAAAAGAACCAGAAGCAAAAGAAATTGCACTTGCTATCGAATTATTTGTAAATGGTAGTTTAAATACATTTGCAAAATCTACAAATGTTGATACAAGTAATCGTTTGATATGTTACGATATACTAGATTTAGGAAAACAATTACTTCCTATTGGTATGTTAGTAGTATTAGATTCAATATTAAATAGAATAACAGCAAATAGGGCAAAAGGTAGAAATACCTTTATTTTTATTGACGAAATATATTTATTATTTCAATATGAATATTCAGCTAATTTCTTATTTACATTATGGAAGAGGGTAAGAAAATATCGGAGCATATTGCACACGGCATTACTCAAAATGTGGAAGATATGTTACAAAGCCATACAGCGAGAACAATGCTTGCGAATAGTGAGCTTATTATAATGCTTAACCAAGCAAGTACGGACAGAGTAGAACTTGCAAAATTGTTAAATATATCAGATTTACAAATGAGCTATATTACTAATGTAAATGCAGGAGAAGGCTTGATAAAAATTGGAAGTTCACTGATACCATTTGTTAATAAATTTCCGAAGAATACTGAATTATATAAATTGATGACAACAAAGCCACGGAGAAGGAGCAGCTGCTTAATGAAAAGAATAATCTATATATTATGTATTATGCTACTAATAAGTTTAATGCTTATTAGTAGCTATCGTATTTATAAAGAATTAAAGCAAACTAAAGAGCAAGAAAATACATTTGAAGAATTAATAGAGATAGTAGAACAAAATAATACAAAAGATGAACAAGAAGAAACAAATATAGATTTACAGCAATTACATGCAATTAACAATGATATTGTTGGTTGGATTAAAATAGAAAATACAAGTATAAACTATCCAGTTATGCAATCAATAAATAATCCTAACTATTATTTGAATAGAGATTTTTATAAAAAATATTCTTCGTATGGTACACCTTATATATCAGAACAATGTAATATAAATATAAGTGATAACTTAATAATTTATGGGCATCACATGAAGAATGAAAAAATGTTTGGAGCATTAGAAAATTATAAATCAAAAGAATTTTATGACGCACATAAAATAATAGATTTTATAACATTAGAGGAAAAAGAAAAATATGAGATTTTTGCAGTATTCAAAACAGTTGCATATAATCAAAATGGTTTTAAATATTATGAATATATCAATTTTAATAATGAAAATGAATTTAACACATTCATAAATAAGTGTAAAGAACTTTCATTTTATGAAACGAATGTAAAACCAAAGTATGAAGATAAATTGATTACACTTTCTACTTGTGAATATAGCAATAAAAATGGGAGATTAGTTGTTATGGCAAGAGAAATAAACAATTAGGAGGTGCTTACTTGGTAGATATAAAAGTTAAACAAAGTAAAAAAGGAACAATAAAATTACTAAATAAAGCTGTAGTTGGTACAGAAAAGATGAAAGATAAATTGGTACAAGCAAAAGACAAGACAAAAGAAACATACCAAGAAGAAACTAGCAATAATGGAACTGACTATGCAATAAATAAAATATCAAAAACAACTAGCAATTTCCCTAATAATATTTATAGAGCTAATAAATACGGAAAATTAAATTTTAATAGAACAATACAAAATATGCAAAATGCAAATCAAAAAATAAAAAGTATAAAAAAGAAAAATCATGCAAGAAAAGTGGCAAAAAAAATGACAACAACAGCTAAAAATACTAAAAAAGCTATTAAAACGGCAGATAGAACAGTAAGGACAACAAAACAAACTGTAAAAACAACGGCAAAGGCTACTAAAAGAGCAATACAAATGGCAAAGGAAACAGCAAAAGCAACAGTAAAAGCTATAAAAACAGGAATAAAAGCAACGATTACAGCCATAAAAGGAATTATACTTGCTACAAAAGCTTTAATAGCATTTTTAGTTGCAGGTGGCTGGGTAGTGATTGTCATTATTATAGTTATTTGCTTAATAGCGATGTTAGTTAGTTCAATATTTGGAATATTCTTTTCTAGTGAAGATACTGGTAGTATGATAACAATAGAAGGTCAACAACAAGTAGTTACAATGAATCAAGTTATATCAGACTTAAATACAGAATTTATGAATAAAATAACACAAATACAAAAAGATAACCTTTATGATGAATATGATATAAATTCTAATAGAGCTGAATGGAAAGATATTTTAGCAATTTATTCGGTGAAATTAAGTAACGGAAACAATGAAGCAGATGTTATTACTTTGAATGATGAAAAAGTAAATTTATTAAAACAAATCTTCTGGGAAATGAACGAGGTATCATTTACCAAAGATGAAGAAACATATCAAGAAACGACATATGATATATTGACAGGAACGGAAACAAAAACAGTAACAAAAGTCAAATTGCATATTAAAGTAACAGGAAAAACAGCAAACGAAATGGCAGATAAATACAACTTTAATCAAGCACAAAGGGAACAACTAGCAGAATTAACAAACGAGAAATATGCAAGTATGTGGTCGTCAGTAATATATGGCTCATCAGTTGGAAGTAATGATATTGTTGCAGTAGCAGTTGCACAAATAGGAAATATTGGAGGACAACCTTATTGGAGTTGGTATGGATTTAGTTCCAGAGTCGAATGGTGTGCTTGCTTTGTAAGTTGGTGTGCAAATGAATGTGGCTATATAGAAGCGGGAATTATTCCTAAATTTGCAGGTTGTCAAAGTGAAGGAGTAGATTGGTTTAAAACATGTGGGCTATGGAAAGATAGAGGTTTTAGCCCTAAAGCAGGAGATATAATTTTCTTTGACTGGGCAGATAAAAATACAGGTATAAGAAATGGACAAGCTGATCATGTAGGAATAGTAGAAAAAACAGAAAATGGAAGAGTTTATACAATAGAAGGAAATTCAAGTGATAGTTGTTGCAGACGAGATTATGAAATAAATAGTTTAGACATTTTAGGTTATGGGACACCAGCGTATTAAGAACAGTTTATATAAAAAATTTAAAGCCAAAATAATTTACAATAAAATGTAGATTATTTTGGCTTTTTTTGTGTTTTTTTAAAATTTTTATGCTATAATGCCTATGAGAAACAAAAAATAAGGAGGCTACTAAATATGTTAGATAATATAGAATTATTATGCCATAGTAGCATTAGAATTAATAAAGAAAAAATAATTTATATAGATCCATATAAAATCGAAAAAAAATATAATGATGCAGATTTAATATTTATAACACACGATCACTATGACCATTATTCAGAAGAAGATATAGACAAAGTAAAAAAAGAAGATACTGTAATAATAGCACCAGAAGAATTATTAACAAAACTATTAAGAAAAGGATTTAGGCAAGACTATATAATTACAGTAGAGCCAAACAAAGAATATATGACAGAAGGCATAAAATTTGAAACTGTACCTGCATATAACACAAATAAACAATTCCATCCAAAAGAAAATGAATGGGTTGGTTACATCATTGAAATAAAAGGGATTAGATATTATATAGCAGGAGATACAGATATTACTGAAGAAAACAAAAAAGTTAAATGTGATGTTGCTTTTGTTCCAGTCGGAGGAACTTATACAATGGATTTTAAAGAAGCAGCATATTTAATAAATGAAATAAAACCTAAAATAGCTATACCAACACATTATGGAAATGTAGTAGGAACAGAGCAAGATGCAATTGATTTTGTAAGACTTTTGCATCCAATAATAAAAGGTATAATTTTAATGAAACAATAAATGAAAGAAGGATTGTTAAAAATGAATTTACTAACTGAATGTACAGAAAATGAAATAAAGTTGATAGAAGAAGCAGGAGTATTTATTGAAGATAAAGATTATACTAATGAAGAATTAAAAAGATGTGAATCACAAATAGTTGAATATATAATGAGCCATAGTTCAAAAAACAAGTCAATAGATAATTTGCATAATCAATATAGCAGTATATTCAGAACTATAAATGCAAAATAAGGAGCAATAAATGAAAAGATTATTAAGAATTAGTTTCAATTCAGCTGTTTTTTCATTTATCCCAATATTATCATGGTTTGCATTAGGTTTAATTGTTGATAAAAACTTAATAAATGTTTTTACATTAACATATCCTATTCAGTTCATTTGGGCTATGATGAAATCTATATTTGGAACTGGTGCGAATATAAGTAAAGAAAAGGATAAAAACGAAAATGCTGTATTGAGCGGAATGACATTAGGAACTATTATTGGATTTGTTGTTTTTGGATTTATAGTATTAAATATAGAATCATATATAAACTTTATGAATATGAATGTTGCTATATATAAAGAATTTGCGGTATACTCTGTAATTCAACTATACATACAATTAATATTTTCTTTTGTATTAGAAAAATTATATTTTGAGAATAAGAATAAATTAGCAAATAAATATTGTATTACATTAAATATTTTAAACTTTATTGTTTTAGTAATTTTATCTTTAATTTTCAAAGATAAAATGAGTATTGTTATAACTACATTGTTAGTAATATTTATCTATGTAATGATATTAACAATAAAACAGTATAAAGAATTCAAGTTTAAATGTAATGTTATAAATTGTATAAAATATGATTCAGTTGAAATATTTAATAATTTTGCTTTTTTCTTGATATTCTTATTTGGATTAAGTAATGCACTAGAATATGGTGCAAAATATGCAATAGCATTGAACTTTATAGCATTAATAACAGACACACAATGGGATGCATTTGATGCAATTTCTACAGTTGCAAAAATTGATATTAGCCAAAATAAATTTAACTATAAAGAACATAGAAGAAATGCATATATACTATTTGGAATACTTTTAACAACAGTATTTTTAATGTTTACTACTTTATATAGATTATATGAATTAGATTTAATTATTACACTAATATTTTTAAGCTTTGAATTAATTAATTTGTGCATATATCCAATTTATAGAATAAAAACTTGTTATCTACAATTAGAATATTCAGCAGTAAAAACAACAACAAATAAAATTGTATCAAGTGCTTTAAGAATGATTATGTCATTTATGAAAACACCATTTTGCACAGGAATAGGACAAGTTTGTTCATCTATATATCAATTTATTTCTATAAATATTATATTTTATAAAAATTATAAAATAAATACAAATGGCACAATCAGTAAAAAATGGAAAACGGTGTAATAGAATTAGGAATAGATATATAATTTAAAATGAAAGGGTGTTATTATGAATATAGATATTAATAAAGTAAAAATAATTGTAACAATCCCAATTAAAAATGTAAATGAAGTAAGAAATGCAATACTTGAAGCAGGTGCTGGCGTAATAGGTAATTACACTCATTGTTCAATAGCTACAAAATGCATAGGAACTTTTAAACCAAATGATGAGTCTAATCCTTATATTGGCGAGATAAATAATTTAGAGTTTGTAGAAGAAAAAAAATTAGAGGTTGTATGTAATGTTAAATTAGTTAAAAATATAATTTCAAAAATACAAGAAGTTCATCCTTATGAAGAGCCAGCAATAGATATTATCCCATTAATAGAGGAAAAATTCTTTGAATAAAAATAAGAAAAAAGGTAGGAGAAAATATGGAAAGAAAAGTTGTTTTAGTTACAGGTGGATCAAGAGGAATTGGTAAAGCTATTGCTATAGATTTTGCTAATAAAGGTTATGATGTTGTAATTAACTATAAAAGAGCAGATGAAGAAGCAAAAAAATTAAAGGAAGAATTAGAAACACTTTATAGCATAAAGGCTCTAATTGTTAAAGCAGATGTTTCTAATGAAGATGAAGTTCAAAGTATGATAAAACTTATTATAAAAGAATTTAGAAAAATTGATGTACTTGTTAATAATGCAGGAATTGCTATTGATAAAGAATTTGATGAAAGAACAGTAGAGGATTGGCAATTAACTTTAAATACAAATTTAATAGCACCATTTATTGTTAGCAAATATGTCGGTAGTGAAATGCTAAAAAATAAAAGTGGAAAAATTATAAATATATCAAGCACAAATGGAATAGATGCATTTTTTCCAACAAGTATAGATTATGATGCCTCAAAAGCAGGATTAATTAGCTTAACACATAATTTAGCAATTCAGTTTGCTCCATTTATTAATGTGAACTGTGTAGCTCCTGGTTGGGTAAATACTGATATGAATAAAGATCTTCCTAAAGAATTAATTGAAGAAGAAACTAATAGAATTTATAAAAAAAGATTTGCAGAGCCAAGTGAAATTGCAAAAGTAGTTACATTTTTAGCTAGTGAAGATGCGGATTTTATAAATAATGAAGTAATAAAAGTTGATGGAGGCTATTAAAATATGAATAAACATTTTGTTGAAGAATGGTTAAATAAGCTAAAAGAATATTGGTTTAATAAAGATATTGAGAAAGCAGTTTCTTTATTTACAAAGACTACTTTTTATCAAGAAACACCTTTTATGAAACCCTATACAACCATTGGAGAAATAATAGTGAGTGGCAACATATAAAAAATGAAAATATATAAGATATTGAAATAAAAGTATTAGCAATAGATGATTATACTGTTATTGCAGAATGGTTGCTAAAGCAAAACAATCAAGAATTTGATGGAATATATGAAATAAAATTCAATGAAAATTTAGAGTGTATCTATTTTAAGAGTTGGAAAATGGTAAAATAATGAGCAAGAAATATATTATTATAACTTTAATATGTATAGCAATGTCTGTACTATCTGAAATTATTACACAAGATTTATTAGTTGGTGGAATTATTTTAGCAACAGGTTTGTTGTGTGCTTATTTCGCTAGTGAGGGGAAAAGAATAAATTACATATTAGGACTTATAAATTATCTATTAATGGGATACGTTGCATTTAAGAATAATCTATTTGGAATATTCTTTTTTTACATATTTGTATTTTCGCCACTACAAGTACATGGCTATTTATCCTGGAAAAAGAATTTAGATAACGAAAAGGATGTAAAAGTGAGAGAATTTAATTTGAAAAATTCTATAATAATTACATTGTCTTGTATTATCGGTAGTTTTATTCTTGGTTATTTATTAAGTTTAGTACCAGGACAGAGATTAGCATTTATGGATGCTAGCTCAAATTGTATAAACTTATGTGGTGTCGTTCTAATGATTTTACGATTTAAAGAATCATGGTGGTTATGGTTAATAAATACATTATAGATTTGATAATCTGGATTATAACAGTTATAGATAAAGGTAATGGCTCTATAATGATGTTATTAGTTTCTATTGGATACTTATTAATAAATATTTATGGGATAATAAAGTGGAACATATAAGCAAAGAAAAATAAAGGAGGAATTTAAGATGAATGAAACTTATAATTTTTTAAAGAAAAAAACACAAGTGAATTTTGTGGCAACTATAAATGGTGATAAACCAAGTAATAGACCATTTGGAGACCCATTTATGTTTGAAGATAAAATTTATGTATTAACTAATAAGCAAAAGGAAGTATCAAAACAAATAGCAAAAAACAATAATGTTTGTATTGTAGCTTATGATGAAGAAAATTGGATAAGAATAAATTGTCAGTTGATTGATGACAGTAATAATATCAATGCAAAGAGAGCAGCGATTAATGAGTTTGAATGGGCAGAAGAAGCAGGTTATACATTAGATAATCCAGATTTTCAAGTATTATATATGAGAAATGTTGAATCAAAAATCTATGATGAAAATGGTAATGTTTTAGCAACTTATAATTTTTAATATAACTTAAAAGTAGGTGTATTTATGGAAGGAATAGAAAAACATATACAAGTTAATGATTATCTAACAAAATCTAATTTGCCAGCTAGCGATTATGTAATAAATCCTTATGTTGGTTGTCCTCATGGGTGCAGATATTGTTATGCGAGTTTTATGAAAAGGTTTACAGGACATAAAGAAGATTGGGGAACTTTTATTGATATAAAGCAATGTGATAAAAAAATTAATATAAATAAGCTTAAAAATAAAAGAGTATTTTTATCTTCGGTAACAGATTGCTATAATCAATTTGAAGAAAAATACGAATTAACAAGAAATATATTAAAACAATTAGTAGATATAGATTGTGAATTAAGTATTTCAACTAAATCAAAGCTAATACTAAGAGATTTAGATTTATTAAAAAAGATGAAGAACTTAACAGTATCAATGTCTATTAATACATTAATGAATACTGGTTTGAAAATTTGAATTTAAGGGGAGATTATAAAACTAAAATATTATTTTATATTCAAGAAAAGTATCCTGAATTTATAGATACATATAATGATATTTACATTAAAGGAAATAAGCAATACTGGTATGACTTATCGAAAGAGATTCAAAGATATTGCGAGAGCAATAATGTGAAATATATAAACTACTTTTATCATGAAGAATTAGTAAAAAATAAGAAGAAAAAATTTAAAGAGAATTTGTAAGAAATATTAATAAAAGGAAGTTGTAATGACTTTCTTTTTCAATTTCTAATAATACTAATGAAAAAATTTAATACCCTTTATTTTTTTGACAAAAAATGTTATAATCAAGGAGAAACATAAAAAAAGAAGAGGATATAATGATAAAATTAGAAGAAAACAATATATATTTTTATTTTAATAAAAGCAAATTAATAGAAAACTTTAATAATTTTAGTGTGTTAGGTGATGTATATTATCCATTGAAAACAAATTCAAATGGAGATGTAATAAAAACTTTACACTCTTTAATGAAGAAAGAAGAAAACGGTTTCTTAATTAGTTCTATGTATCATTTTGAAACTTTACAAAGAGAAAATATTAATCCGTTAAAGATGTGTTTCATAAATGTGTTAGCTGAAGATGATACTGTAAAATATTTATATAATAATGGTGTAAGATTTTTTACATTTGACAATTTAAATTCAGTAATTAAGTTTTCAAAGTATGCCGATTTATCAAAAGTAAAAATAGCAATACGATTATCAACAACGCAAGTATTTAATGATAAATTTACACATTTAGGCGGAAATCTAGAAGAATGCAAAGAAATGTTGGAGTTTTTAAGAAATAAATGTAATGATTATGGAATTTCATTTTATATACAAAATAACTTGAAAACAGAAGATGGTGCTTTAGAAAAAGTGCTTGAATACATACAAGAAAATTATAATGATTTAGGAATAAATTTTGTTAGTATTGGAGGACTAAATGAAAGTAAAAATATTAGTAAGGAAATGCTTGAAAACTTTAAAAATAAATTAAATATAAATCAAATAATTTTAGAAGTAGGAAGATATTTAGTAGAAGACACTATTGAAATGGAAACTAGAATTATTAGAGAAAAGACAGTTGAAAATATTAAAACAGTAATAATTAAGAATGGGATATATAGTGGCTTTTTTGATATTCTACTTTATAATAAAAAATTTCCAATATATTTAAAAAGTAAGAATGATGGAGACATAAAAATAGAATATACAAAGTCAAAAGTAAATGATTTTGAATTTTATATGTGTGGTGGTTCTTCAGATAGCGGAGATAAAATCGGATTAATGTATATTGATTCTAAATATAAGGACGAACTAAAAATAGGTGCGAAATTTATTGTAAAAGGTGTAGGAGCATATTTTGAAGAATTTTTTATGCCATATAGTAATGATTTGAAGAAAGTATTTATAGAGGTGTAGTTATGAAGTTTAAGATGTTTAGTGTAATAGTAGGAACAGAATGCTGTATAGCTTCTTGTCCATTCTGTGTTTCTGGAGTGAAACCAAACAAAGAAAATTTAAAAGAAAGAAATATAAATTGGAGAAATTTAAAAATTGCAGGTAATCTAGCAAATAGAAGTGGTATCGATACTGTAATGCTAACAAGTAGAGGAGAACCAACACTTTTTCCAGAACAAATAACGGAATATTTAAAACATTTAAAAGAATTTCAATTTCCGTTTGTAGAATTACAATCTAATTGTATTCCAATTAGCCTTAATAAAGAAAAATATGAAAAGTATTTGAAAGAATGGTACGAAGAGGGCTTAACTACTATAACAATATCAGTAGTTAGTAATAAACCAGAAATAAATAAAAAAATATATATGCCAAATAGTGACCAATATATAGATTTACCAGACTTAATAAAATATTTACATAGTTTTGGATTTTCACTTCGACTTACTTGTGTATGTTGTAAAGATATGATGGACACCATAGATAAGGTTGAAGAATTTATAAATTTTGCTAAAGAGAATAAAGTAGAGCAAGTTACATTAAGACCAGTAAATGATGAATTTAGAAGAAAAAGTGCAGAAGAATGGATTAAAGAAAATAAACTAACAGATGAGCAAAAATTAAATATAAAAGAATTTTTAGAAAAAAAGGGAACTAAACTACTAGAATTAGAACGAATAGGAACAATATATGATGTAAATGGTCAAAATGTTTGTCTATCACTACCACTAAACAAAAACACAAGAGATACTAATCCAGAAAATGCAAGAAATTTAATATTTTTTCAAGATGGACATATAAGATATGAATGGGAAATGGAAGGTGGAATATTACTATGAAAGTATATAATGAACAATCAGATAAAAAAATTAGTGAACAATTAAAATCAATACTTACAAAAATAAGAGAAAAAAGAAATTTTAACGCAAATGAATATATTGAACAAAAATCAGATTTATTAAATGAGTATATGAATAAATATGGATTGAAAGCATGTGTAATAGCAATAAGTGGAGGTATTGATTCAGCAATAGTATTAGGAATTATTAAAAAAGCTTCAGAAAAAGCAAATTCACCAATAAAACGAATAATTCCTATGCTATTACCTGTATTAGAATCAACAGGAGTAACTAATCAAAATGAAGCTACAATTAAGGGAAAAGAATTGTGTGAAGAATTAGAATTAAAACCATATATAATTGACTTGACATCAGTTAATAATGAAATAAGAAATTGTTTAGAGCCTGTAATAGAAATAAAAGGTGAAGATTGGGCAATTGGACAACTAGCTCCATATAGTAGGACACCAATACTTTACTATACAACAAGTTTATTAAATCAAGCGGGTTTTGGAGCAATTATATGTGGTACTACTAATAAAGATGAGGGAGCTTATTTAGGGTATGTTGGAAAAGCATCAGATGGAATGGTTGATGTACAAATAATATCAGATATTCATAAATCAGAAGTTTATCAAGTAGCAAAAGAATTAGAAATACCAGAAAGTATTATAAAAGCAACACCAAGTGGAGATATGTATGATAATAGGACAGATGAAACTGTTTTTGGTGCATCTTATGATTTTGTAGAATTATATCTAAATTATTTGAATATGGAAGATATTGAAAAAGAAAGATTGATGAATAGTTTAGATGAAGAATCTAAAAATCAATTTGATTTTTATGCAAATAATTTGGAAAATTTACATAGATATAATTTGCATAAATATATGGCTAAATCTCCAGCTATACATTTAGATTTATATGATAGTAGTGTAAAAGGTGGATGGGATAATTATTATAAAATAACCAATGAATGGTTAAAGAAATAAGGAAAGGCAATCTAAAAATAGATAGTAAGAGAAGTTTATGAGCGAAGAATATCTTTGGAATATATTAAATTTAGATGAAAATTTTAAATGTGCAGATGTAGATATAGCATATAGCAAGATAGAAAATAAGACAGAAGAAGTAAAATTGGCATGGAAAATATTACGAGATGAATATTATAGCGAGGTATATAAAAAATATTTAAGTTTAGAAACTGTTATAAAAGCAGGTTTTATTTTAGATAATTTGGAACTGGAAGACTTAAATTATTATAATTTAAGTTTACTTACTACACCAGTAAGTAAACTTATAGATTTTAAAGAAAAAAAAGAAAATCCAGTAGTATTATTATCTACTGGTGGTTTTGACCCTATACATGATGGACATATTTATATGATGGAATTTGCTAAAGAAGCCTTGGAAAAAAAGGGTTATCATGTTATTGGAGGTTATTTATCTCCATCACATGAAAGTTATGTATCAACAAAGCCATATTACAAAATAAATGCTTATGAGAGATTAGACTTATGCCAAGAGTGTGTTAAAGATAGTAAATGGCTAATGATAGACCCTTGGGAATCAATATATGTAAAAACATATATTAATTTTACAGACATAATACAAAGACTAGAATTATATTTAAAAAAACATGTAAATCCAAATATACAAGTAGCATATGTGTTTGGTGGAGATAATAGCGAATTTATGTATTGCTTTGAAAACAAAGGAATTGGAATATGTGTTGAAAGAGATGGTTATAGTGAGAAGTTTGACCAAATGAAAAAGAAATTTAAAGGTAAAAATAACTTTTTCGTTAATAATAAATCAATAGTGTCAACATATTCTTCAAGAAATATAAGAAAAAGACAAGGATACAGTTATAATGAACAAAATTATAGTAAAGAAGATGGAGATTATGTTATAAGAAATGAAGGAATGATACCTCTAGTAAATTATAAAAATTTTGTTAATGAAGAAAAATTAGAAAATGCACATAAAAAGTTTTTAAAACAATTAATAACATTATTTAGCCAAACTTTTAACAATAAATTAGATATAAAAACAATAAACATGCAGGAACAATTAAAAAGAGCAAGTTCGGTATTAAATAGTAAGCAAACAATAAGCCTTGATACATATTATAGAGGAACTTATGATATAGAAACAAGTAGGTTATTTGATATAAGCGATATACAGAAAAAATATATATCTTTAATTGGAAGAATAGGGCATGATACAATAGAACATCAAATTGAGAGAATAAAAGATGGAAATTATATATTAGTTGATGATGATAGTGCAACAGGAAAAACAATAAGAGAAGTTATGAGCAATTTACCAGAGAGAATTAATATTGAACAAATATACCTTTTAGCAAGTATGTTAAATGAAAAAATATTTGATATAGTAGATCTTCGTGATTTCATGATAGGAGTTCAAAATGGAGGATTAGTAGTTAGGCTACCAAATAGAGAAGTAGCAAGAAGTCCATATATGTTACCTTATGTAAGTCTAAAATCCAGAGCTACAATTCCTGCGATTAAAGAAATGGAAATTTCAATTAAATTATGGGAAATGAATAAAGAATTTTATCAAGAAATTGGTAGTAACATTACACTAGAGCAAACGGATAATGGATTTAAAAAGTTAATGAATTATATAGGATTTGATAATAATACACCACTTACTAAAATTTGTGAATGGCACATAAAGAAGTTAAAGCAAGAATAAAAAGGAGATATTATGGTAGAAAACAAAGAACTAAAAATAATTGAATGTAAATATGGTGAAAGAGAAGATATAATTAAATTTCTTATTCAAATTACATCAGAAGAGTTTGGATTTACAGATTGGAGAGATTATTTTGAACATAAATTAGTGGAAAAGTATAAAACTGGAAAAAATACTTTCTGGATTGCGTTAAATAAAGAAAATCAAGTTATAGGAACTTGTGGCGGATTGCAACAAAATAATAATATCATCAAAATGAATTGTTTTTATATAAATTCTAAATACAGAAATTTAGGCATCGGACAAAAGTTATATGATTTATTTTTAAATTTTGCAAAAAAAGAAAATTATAAAGAAATTATATTATGCACATTTAAAGAATTTGATATAGCAATAAAGTTTTATGAAAAAAGAGGATTTGAATTATATGAAACAACAGAAGATGAATTTTGGTACAGAAAAAAGTTATAACATGGGAGGTTTAATATAGTGGAAAATGAAATAATGGAAAAGTTTTTATCTATAAATGAACAAAATTGCAATCCAACAATAGGAAAGTATTCTTCTAAAAAAGAAACTTTTTACGAAGATATAAAACAATGGCAAGAAGAAAAAAACAATAAAGACCATATAATAAAACCTATACAATTTACTTTTGAAATTACAAATAGATGCAATTGTAATTGTAAAGATTGTGGAATGTCAGCAAATAGTATAAAAGTAGGAAAGACTAAATTAAATGATGAAGAATTATATAAATTGGTTGATGATTTATATGAGCAAGGATTACCTGCCTTTGCTATAACTGGAGGAGAGCCATTTTTAGAATTTGAAAATATGTGCAAGATGATAAAGTGTTCTGAAAATAAATTAGATGTTAGCAAAATAATTTCAAATGGTTTTTGGGGTAAAAATGTTGATTTTTATTTTAAAAAAATGGAAGAATCCGGATTACTTAATAACCGATTTTTTGTTCCATCTATACAAATATCAATAGGAGAACAAACCGTTCCATTAGAATATGTATGTAATATAATAAATTATGTAGCTAGTCATTATGCAATAGAAGAATTAAATTTGGGAATTGTTCATACTAGATTAAAAGGAACAAAAGAATCACAATTGTCTAAATTATATAATACTTATATAGAAAAATTTGGAGAATTTCCAGATGGAAGAATATACTTGACAGATTCATACTATGTAAATAGCAATATGCAAGCTAAAGAGAAAATTGAAACATATAAAATGACAGTATTTGATGCGATAAATGAGTGTGATAATAGATTTAGTATAGAAGTTGGAAAATTTGTAAGTCCAAAAATCTTTATGAAATGTAATGGAGATTGTTATCCTTGTGAAGTATTCAATATGCATAAAGACATGTTTTTAGGCAATTATTTTGATATAGGGCTGTCAAAGATTTTGGAAAACTTAAATAATAATAAATATGTTAGATTTATAAGAAAATATGGTACAGTAGGATTTAGAGAAGTAATAACAAATAAAATTTTAGAGCAAAATTTTTGTGAGACTTCTTGTTATGGATGCGAATTTTGCATAAAATTTTGTGAAGAAAATAATTTGATAAGGTAGGAAAATATGGAAAAAATAGATGAAGTTCCTAATATAAAAGAAAATTTTAAAATAGAAAATCTATGTGTTCAATGTGTATATCAAGCTAAAGAAAAATATAATGTTATATATATTAATTCAAAGTTATATGCAGAAATTTTTAAAGAAAAATATGAATGGCAAACAGCAAAACAAAGAATTATCGATATGTTTTCAATAGCTTTAGATGAAGAAAAATCAAACAAACAAATAGCTGGAAAAGCATATAGTGATAAGCAATTAGATCCTACAGGAATAGCTTTAAGTGGAAATTTAGGATCAGGAAGAGCATTTTTTTATAAAAATTGTTTTAACATAAAAGGAGATAAAACTAAACTAGCAACAGCACCTAAAGATATTTATAACAATGGAAAATATGCACTATCTGCAGCAATTAAAGAAACTGTAATTGCTAATATATTAGTAGATGATTTTATCATTCCAACCTTTGAAACTTTGGCAATATTAGATAAAAAAGAGAGATTTGACTTTGAAGATGAATATATGGATGCAGATGATGTAATAAGAAAAGAAGTTTATAATTTACCTTGTAGTATAGAAATAAGAGTAAATAAAGAAAAAGAGCTCTATCGCATTAGCAATAGATTAATTAATAAAGATAAATATACAATAAATGAGCTAGAAGACTTTTGCGAAAAATTAGCAAAGATAGAGGCTAACAAGTTTTGTGATAGATTCTTACATGGCTCATGGTCAGTTGGTAATATATCAATAGATGGAAATTTAATTGATTTTGATACAGCAACCTTTGTAAAAGGAAGATACCCACAATATTCAAATACTAACAAATATAAGTCAAATTATTTTGGGTATGAATTACTAGGACAAAAATTAATGATAAAATCCATTCTAGATTATGAAAACATAGAAAATGCTAATAAAATTGAAACTAATTTAGATGATTTAATGAATGAAAAATACAAGGAAAATATGAAAATAAGGTTTTGTGATTTAATAGGTTTGAATTACAATTTGCATTATAAAAAGTATAATAAATATATTGATAGCTTATATGAAAAATTTAACGTGTTGTCAAGAAAATTCTTACCCAATTATTATGAAACTAATGTAGCAGAAAATAGTGGAGATATAACATATTTATTCGATTTTTCAAAATTCTTTCAAAAGTATTTAATAACAAAAAAAGACTATAAAAACAATATACTGTTAGGCATGAAGCTATTACTTAATGATATAGAATACATAGAATATGAAAAAATAGGAATGATAAAAGAAAAGATACAGGAATTTTTTTATGAAAATATTGTAGATGAAAAAAATATAGATAATTCAATAAATAATGCAATGGACTTTATAGAAGAGTATGATGAACTATTTAATTTAATTAGTAAAGAAACAGAGTTATCTAATATTAAAGTTAAACAATATATAATAAATGCAAATAGAAATTATCTTTATGGAAATGAAAATATTTATGGAGAAATCTCTTATTTATATGATATTAAAAAGATAGATGAAAAAACAACAAATAGAATTATAAATGCTTTAATAAATACAAATAAAAGAAATAATTATAATAAAAAAAATGAAAATAAATTAGGATTGCAGATATATGAAGACTTACTAACATATTTAGTATTATCAGAAAATTATTATTATTTAGTAATAGAACCATATTCTAATACAGAAATAGAATTTGCAAAAGCAATTATAAATGGACAAGAAGTCATGATGAGGCATTTTTCAGATGAAAATGGTAATATTATGGTTAGTGAAAAAAATGAATTTGATAATTTACCAGATATACTAAATTTTAATATAAAGTTGAAAATTAACGGTAAAGAATACAAAGATAAATTGATATAAGATAGTCGAAAAATTGTAAAAATTTGACTAAAATCATTTTTTGTGTTATTATATATAATGATGAAGAAGAAATTTTAGGAGGTAATTTTATGGGAGCTAGTAGTTATTCAAGTTATAGTGGAAAAGGAAGCACAAATACAGGTAGAAATACAAGTGCAAATAGAAGATCTGTTAGAGAAGAAAGAAGTAAATCACCAAATGTAGAAATGCTTGAACTTTTAGAAGAAGTAGAAAGATGTAGAGATGTTGTTGCAACAAGACAAGCTGACCTAGATTCTGCAAAAAAGGATTTAGAAAGAGCAGAGCAAAAAGTATCAGCACAAATAAATAAACTTGATCCAGAAACAAAAGCTAGATTTAGAAGAATGATGGGTGGATTAGATGAAAAAGGAAAAGAGAAAGATGAAAGATAAGGTTCTTTAATTATAGCGTAAATTACAAAAAGTATTTTGTTCTCATGAATTGGAGAAATGAAATACTTTTTTTATTTAAAATATAAAATAATTTTATTAGTAAAGAGGAATAAAATATGAAATTTAATGATAACATTGCTGATGATGAGTGGGAGTGGTATATAGGACAGATATTTTCAAGACTTATAAAAAATGTACATAAATCCAATATTAAAAATCTCGTTGAAATTGCACCAGGATTTAGATATAAAATAGCGTATGCTTTAAAAGATATTGGCTTTCAAGGTAATTTATATGTTATTGATACAAATACTGAAGTCTTGGAATATATAAATGAAAAATATAACTCGATTCTTCCAAATGCTAAAATTATATGCATAAATAAAAGTTTTGAAAATGCTTTTGAAGATATTCCAAACGAATTTGATTTATTGCTATCAAATCATTGCATAGATGATATGATAATTGCAGAATATATGCAAAACTATTATAATAAAAATCTAAATAATGAAAATTTTAGAGATATGCTAACACAAGCATGGGTGGAACTAGGAAAAGAACCTACAAAGATTAATGAGATAAGTAGTAAAGTGTTTTCTATATTTAAAAATTTCTTTTTAAATAAAAGAATTAGTACAATTATTATGAGCCAATACAAGAGTAATCTATATTTTAAAGATGAATTTAGAGAGATGGACGAAATAACTGAAAGTTGTTTTAATAGAATAAAACAATTAATCGCAATGGATAATGAATATGTTAATAAAATATTAGATTTTTATCCTTTTGGAGATGATGAAAGATATAGAGGGAAATATCTATTAGACAATACTCAAAATGCGAAAAATTGGATTGTAGGAAAGTGTAAAGAATAGAAATCTGTTAACAATGGTAAGAATTTTGCAAATTATGTAAAATTATGCTAAAATATATAATGTATTTACACCTTTGCAGAATTAAAAGAATTCGAAAAAATCATTGATGATTACGGTGTAGAGAAAGTTCTGGATGCTGCTGTAGCCTCTTATGTTTGCGGAGATGGTTCGCCCTACCATTATCTTAATGAGCATTCGGAAAGGTGCTGTTAAAGAGTTGTTTGAATCGCTTCCAGATGTTTCAAAGATGGGCGAGAAAGAAAAAGAACAATATCAAATGGTGCTGGAAGAATTTGTCGAGGCAATATCGCAGACAGCATAAGATAACCAAATTGCAGATGGTGAGTGATAAACTTGCTATCTACTTTTTTATATAAAAGAGAAGAGCTGTCGATGTCACATCAAAGAAAAATAGAATTACTTTTTAAAATATGTTGATTTTAAAAATGTATAAATCTATTGAAATTAGGCTTTTTAAAAATTTTTATGGAAAAAATTATATAAATATGATAAAATAGTTAACAATAAAATGAAGAAAAGAGAGTATTTATGAATATATTGTTAATTAATCCACCAAACATACCATTTTCAGAGCAAAGACTATTAATAGAGCCAATAGATGTTATAACATTAGGAACTTACTTACAAGAATATAATCATCATGTTAAATTTTTAGATATGGACTGTAAAAAGTTAAACTGTGATGGTTTAACTAAATATATAGAAAACGAGTTTATGCCAGATATAGTTGTTGTTTCATATGATTATCATATACCATTACATACACAAAAAGCACTGGAAAACATTTCTGAAATATGCAACAAATTAAAAGAATATAACATTAAAACAATTATGATAGGAAAAACAGTAACATACAATCCTAAAATAATAGATATTATAAATTTTGATGTTGGAATTATCGGAGAGACAGAAAACACTATAAAAAATATCTTGAATGTCGATATTAGTAATATAGAAGAATTATCGAAAATAAGTGGAATTGTTTTCAAAAATGACAATGAGCTTGTTATTAATGAGCCTAGTAAAGAAAAATATGATTTAGATAGATTACCAGTTCCTAATCGAGAATTAGCAGATTTAAAAGATTACATAGATATAAGAAGTATATTAACTAGCAGAGGCTGTATAAATAAATGTGATTTTTGTCCTACACATAATTACTGGGGAAGTTGGAGAGGAAAGAGTGCAGAAAATGTTGTGAAAGAAATAGAATATTTAATTCATAACTATAACACAGAAAAGATAATATTTTTAGATGATAATGCAACTGCAAATAGAAAAAGAATGCAAAAAATAAGCAATATTATCATTGAAAAGAAAATAAAGATAAAACTAGGATGTCTTGCTAGTATAAATACTTATGATAAAAACACATTCGAATTAATGTATAAAGCAGGATTTAGATGGCTTCATTTTGGAATAGAATCTGGAAGCCCAAAAGTATTGAAAAATAATAATAAAAACTTTGATGTAAATTATGCAAAACGAGTCATAAAAGAAGTAAAACAAATAGGATTTAGAGTAAGAACAAGTTTTATATTTGATTTACCTACAACTACAAAAGAAGATATGGAAAAAACAATAGAATTTATATTAGAAACAGAACCAGATGAAATAAGAGGACATTTTTTAGCTTTAAGATTAGGAACAACTATATATGATAAATTGTCAAAAGAAAAAGAGATACCTACACAATACATACATAGTGATAAACCATTATTAGAGAATGAAAAGTATACTAATTCTGAAATGTTACAAGATATTGACATTCTAGTAAATAGATTAAAAGATAAAGATTATAAAATTGTTAGAGATGTAAAAGAGTGGGAAGATGTAGAAAAATTAAGAAATAAAGAAGGAAGAATTAAATTTTTATCATTTTGTCCTTCAAGATATGGAATAGATTGGGAGAAATAATAGATAAAACAATAACTCTAGGATATTTACATGATATTGGTAAATACAACGGAGAGCCTCATGGACATGAGATGACAGGTTATAATTATTTAAAAGATAAAGGGTATATTGATAAAAGATTGATAGATATCATGATTAGAAGAGGAGCATATTCAAATACACAGTATCATATTAAAGAAACTTATAAATTAAAGAAATATTTTGATGAATTGTTAGGATAAATTTATATGATTTATTCCCAGAAATAAAGGATAATTTGTAAATATTGAATATTATGTAAAATTATGCTATAATAATAAAGGATAATTTTTAGAAACCAAAAAATAATGGTTTCAAGACTCCAAAAAATTTTAGGGAGGACGCAGGTATGTAACCAATGAACCAAGTCAAGATGTAAATTAATTATACTTAAGGAGGATTACAATATGTCGAAGGTAAAATTTAATCGGAATGAGAAGTGCAACGTTGGAAGTATCAATGTAAAAGTCAGCAAAAATGAAAATCCGACAGAAAAAATTAAAGGACTTTGGGAGAGAGCTAGAGAAACTCATCCTGAAAGACCAGTTTCTGAGAATTGGCCTGATTACGAAAATTTGGACGCAAGACCTGAAAACAAGTAAATAAAGCAAAGAGTTGAGATAATTTAAAGTCTCAACTTTTTGCTTTATTTATTTTTAATACTTTCTTTTTGACTGGCTTTATGGTAGAATTAAAAATAATTGTAAAAATAGCAAAATTTAATATTTTTCAAAGCAATAAAGAAACATGAACTATAAAATTAAAAATAATAAAAAAGGAGCAAGCAATGAACAGATTATTGAGGATAGGCTTTGATACATTAGTAACTTCTGTTACTCCAATTTTAGGTTGGTTTTTACTTGGAATATTAGTTGATAAAAACCTAATTAATATATTTTCATTAATATATCCAATGCAATTCATTATAACTGCTATACAAAGTGTTTTTGGAACAGGTGCGAATATAAGTGCGATTAAGGATAAAAATAAGAATAGCATTTTTTCAGGAGTAGTATTAGGAGCAGGTACAGGATTAATAATATTAGGAAGTATTGCAATAAATATAGATAAATACATATCATTTATGAATATGGATATTGACACATATAAAATATTTGGAGTATATGCCGTTATACAAATGTTTTTCCAGTTACTATTAAAATTATCTTTATGCAAATTATATTTTGAAAAAGAAAACAAAAGAGCGAATAAATATAGTTTATTATTCAATTTGATAAACTTTTTATCATTAATTGTAATGAGTATAATAACAAAAGAACAAATGAAGATTGTTATGGTTTCATTAATATGTACAAGTTTTTTTGTTATTATTATGATGTCTAGAACAATAGAAAAAACGAAATTTGGAATAAATATTATTAACTGTATAAAATATGATTCTGTGGATTTATTTGCAGAAATCAGCATGTTTATAATTTATTTATTTGGCTTTAAAAATTCATTTGATTTTGGCGAAAAATACATTTTGGCAATATCATTTGGAACATTAATAACAGACACGCAATGGGATATTTCAGATGCAATAAAAACAGTGGCACAAATTGATATTGCAAAAAAAGAATTTTCGTATAAAGAGCATATGAAAAATAGCAGAAAATTAGTATGGCTATTGATTATATCAAGTATTATAATGTGGATTATACTATATCCATTTTATAAAGTTGATATAATAGCAACGTTAATTATAGTAGGTATAGAATTGATATGCATGTATTTATATCCATTTTATATAACTAAATTAACATTTGTACAGATGGAATATTCTGCAATGAAAGCAACAATAAGTAAGCAAATTGCAAATACTTTAAGAATATTTTGCTCCTTTATTGCATCTCCATTTTGTACATCAATTGGACTAGCGGTATCTGCAATATACCAATTAGTATCAATGCAGTATATAATTAGTAAAAATAAACTTAATATGGAGATGAAATTATAGAATGGATACTATAAAAAAACAGCGAAATATAATTTTAATTTACATACATACATTTTTATCCACTTTCATTTTGTATTATATTTGTGATACATTATTTTACATAGAAAGAGGATTGACATCAAGTCAATATATTAGTTTTGTAGGAATAGCATTTGGTATTAGATTATTACTAGAAATTCCATTTGGAATTATTGCAGACAAATATAATAAAAAGATGTTGTTACTAATTAGTACTATATTATTTATTACATCAACTATTGTTTTTATCAATTCATATAGTTATTATTCATTCTTAATAGCAATAGTAATAAATGCAATGAATAATTCGCTAAATTCAGGAATTGTAAATTCAATATTGTATGAAAGTCTTAGTGATAAACATAAGTTTAAGAAATTGTTATTTTATAATTCATTTTTTTATAATGTTTCATATATGATCGCAATGATAATTGGAGGATATATCGGTCAAAAGTTTGGTTTAGTATATACATATTATATTACCATAATTCCTTTTGTTATTGATTTTTTAATCTTACTTATGATAAAAACAAATGAAACCATAAAAAATATAAATATTGAAAATAATGTTTTGATTTTAAAAAATGGAATTAAAGAAGTAGTAAATAATAAATATTTATTAAAATTAATGTTAATAAATGCAGTTTTATTTTCAGGGATAAAATTAATGGAAGAAAGCCATCCTGAATATTCTGCTAATATTGGTATATCGGTATTTATAATTGGAATTTATACTTCTCTTATATTATTATTTTGCATTATAGGAAGTTATATTGGTAGTAAAGTTAATAAAGAAAAATATCAATTTGTATTAAATATAAATCCTATTATATCGGGAATTTGTATATTATTAGTTGGATTATTAAATAACTACATAGGGATAGTATTTATATTGTTAATTTATATTTTTTCAGAAAGTTTTGAAAACATTATGATGTCCGAACTACATAACAATATTTCATCAAAGTCAAGAGTTACAGTTGAATCAATTAATCAATTTGTTTTAAATTTATTTGGTGTTATATTTAGTTTTTTAATGACTATTTTATTAAGATTTATAAGTATTAGTTTTATGTATATAATAATTGGAGTTATGATAATTTTATTTGGAATATTGAATTTAATAGCAAGGAGAAAAATATGAATGTATATATAGTAAGACATGGACAAGTTCCTCACAATGCTTTAGGACAATACAATAGTAATGATGAAGATTTAACTATTTTGGGAGTGCAACAAGCTGAAAATTTAAGAGAACAAATAGACAGTATTAAATTTGATGTGATTATATGTTCACCACTTAAAAGAGCAAAACACACTGCAGATATAATAAATGTAAACAATCAAAAGATTATATATGATGAAAGAATTAAAGAAAGAGGATGTGGAGATTTAAGTGGATACCCTTTAGCCGTAACAAACAGAGAAGAGTATTGGAACTACAACACTACAATAAAATATGGAACTTCAGAAAATATAAAATCATTTTTTGATAGAGTATATAATTTTTTAGATGAATTAAAAACAAAGGATTATGAAAATGTTTTGATAGTTGCTCATAGTGGAGTATCAAAAGCATTTAATGGATATTTTGAAGGGATAAAAGATGGTGAATTTTTAAATAGAGGACTAAAAAACTGTGAAATAAAGAAGTATGAGCTATAAGATGTGTTATAAATAATTGTGAATTAATTTATTTTACATCTAAAAGTGATAATGTAGGAGCACACGCATTTTATAAAAGATTAGTGCATGATATGAATGAAGAAAAAGCTTTTATGAAAGAACTTTTATAGAATTATCAAATACACATAGTATAATTATTAGAGATGATAATTGCACTATGTGTATTTAATTAAAAAATTTAAAGAATGGGCAAATTTTATAATATAGCTAAAATAAACACGCATATAGTTATTCCAAATATCATAATATATTTTTGCCAACTTAATTTTTCTTTTAAAATAAATCTAGCAGCTATAAGAGTAATTACAATAGAGCTAGAATTTATTACAGAAGTTATTGAAACATTTCCATCTAACAAAGAGAATCTATTAAATATAGATGATGATACATCCAATAAAGACTGTAATATAAAATATTTTTTGTTATTTATCTTTCGTATATCTATATAATTCCATTGTTTAGTTAGCAAACAATATATTAATACTCCTATAACAGTTGCTACCGCAAAAGTGAAAACAACATATAAAGGGTTTTGATAATCTGCAACATATATTTTATTTAAAAAGCTAGATGTACCGTTAAAAAATACAAAACCCCAAGAATATAAAACCGCTTTTCTTTCTGAGCTCTTATTAATGCTCTCATTGTTTTCACTCTTGGCTATGATTATTGAAAGAATTATTAATATAATAGAAAATATTAATTGTAATATTGTACAATTTTCTTTTAATATAATAATTCCTAACAAAAATGTTATAACAACTCTAGCTCTTTTTATGGATGATGTTATTGAAATTTTTCCATATTTTACAGAAGCAATAGCACAATAAAATCCTGCTGATTGTAGTAAAATTCCGGGTAACATTTTTACAAAATCAATAATATTTAATTGTGTTAAAAATTGAGGATAAGCAATTAAACTAACTATAATCATAAGCAAATGATATAATAATAGTCCTGCTATTGCAACTTGTTTTGAATCATTATTTGAACATTTCTTTAATGCTATTGAGGTAAAACCACTAATAATTGTTGATAATAAGCACCAATATAACCACATATATTTTTTCTCCTATTTTTCGTATATTATAATTATGTTTTATATTATCATAAGAGTCGAAAAATGACAATACATAAGTGCTTTTTTTGGTAATTTCTAGCTACTATTGAAAAATCTTTATTAATTTGGTATACTGAAAAATATAAAATAATTTAATCGTTGTCATAATTAGAATAACGGAAGGAGGATAGTATAGTTACACATAAAAATATTAAGAATAGGAGAAAACATTATGAAAGAAGTAGTAGCTAAAAAAGAAATGGATGACCCACAAAGAAAAATTTTAGATTTTATGAAGAAACATAAAGGATGATACTACTCAATAAGAGAGCTTGCGTATTTTACTAAATGTACAGAAGCCCAAGTAAAAGAAACACTCAAAAGTTCGGAAGGAAGCGAATACAAGCAATCAAAATGAGAGGATACACATATTTTTACATATTAAAGAAAATTTTATAATGTGTTCCCAAATTCCGAAACACTGTCTCGGAAATTTAAGTTGGTCTCATTATTTAGAATTAATAAAAATAGAAGAAAAAAATAAAAGAAATTTTTATTTAAAAGAAGCAATAAACTCAAAATGGAGTGTTAGAGAATTACAAAGACAAAAAAATTCATTATTATATGAAAGATTAGCCTTATCACAAGACAAATCTAAGGTTTTAGAATTAGCAGAAAAAGGACAAGTTATAAAAACAGGAAAAGATTTGGTTAAAGATCCATTTGTTTTGGAATTTCTAGATATAAAAGAAAACATAGAATACTTAGAAAGTGATTTAGAAAAAAATATACTAGAACACCTAAAAGAATTTTTACTAAAACTAGGAAAAGGATTTATGTTCGTAGGGAGTCAGGTCAGATTAACACTAGAAGATGATCATTTTTATCCAGATTTGGTTTTTTACAATAGATTAGCTAAATGTTTTGTAATAATTGATTTGAAAATTGGAAAAATTACACATCAAGATATTGGACAAATGCAAATGTATGTGAACTATTATGATAGAGAAGAGAAAAAGGAAGATGAAAATCCAAGTATTGGAATTTTATTGTGTACAGATAAAAATGAAACAGTTGTAAAATACACTTTACCAGAAGATAATGAAAGCATTTTTGCATCAGAATACAAATTACATTTACCTACAGAAAATGAATTGATTGAGGCAGTTGAAGAGGAAAAGAAAAATTTTGAGTTGAATGAAAAAAACTGATATAATTGAATGTAAATGTTCTCGCTTGTGGTTGGTGCGAGTGATAAATCATACCATTTCGTCAAATGTTCTCGCTTATGGTTGATGCGAGTAATAAATTATACCATTTTGTAAATAGATTTAGCCCTTTGTTTAAATAAAGAAATAAAGGGCTTGTTTTTATTATATAATTAAAAGATATTAATGATAGAAGAATTAAAAAGTGAAAATGAGTAGAAGATTATCGTTTGATAGTCTTTTTATTTTTGCCAAGAAAATGGAGGTACAAGAGAATGCAAAAAGAAATTAAAGCAGAATTAGAAGATTTGAGAGATGAAACGGAGTTTATTATTAATAATGAAGATGTTATTGAAAATAAACATATAGAAAATTATTTGAGAAGTTTAAAAAGAATCAGGTATAATATATTTAATAAAATAAAACTATACAACAAATATGTGGTAAATGAAGATGAAAAATTAATGTATTTAAATGATAGATACGAAGTAACAAAATTTGAGAATTATTTAAAAATATATATACCAGAAGTTATTCCAAAATACAAAAATGTGAATAATTATGCATATAAAAATATTATGCTTAATGTAATGGAAAAAACAAAAATATATAAAGATTTATACAAAGATGAATTAGTATTTGTATTTATAAAAATAGTAGAAAATCAAAAAAATATAGACATAGATAATAAATTTGTAAAACCAATTATTGATGGATTAGTTTTATCAAAAGTAATAGAAGATGATAATATTGCAAATATGTTTTATGGTGTATTTGGCACATCAGAAAAAAAGAAGAAACCATACACTGAAGTTTATATTTTTAAAGGAAAAATGATGCTAGATTGGCTGCAAAATTTTATAAATGCGGATATAAAATAAACAAATATTAATATGTTTAAAGTATCCGATTTAAAGCTTTTTCAGGGGTTAAGAAACGGACATTTTGACAGTATATAAAACCTTTGAATTTCAATGAAAAATAAGATTTTATATGTGTCGAGGTTAAAGGGTAATATACAGGAGCGATAATACAAAGGATTAAGATGGGTGTATATAGTAAACTGGAGGTGAAAGATAAATAGGAAAAATTAGATTAACTCGGAAGAGATATAGAAGTTTTGATGTTTTTAGGAAAATATAAAATGATGTTAGGTTCAGATTGTAAACTGATATATGGGACAAAAGATTATCATAGAAAAAGATTAAAAATATTAGAAAAGGAAAAGTATATCAGAAGAGTAAATTCGTTATATATAAAGTTAGATGTCAAAGGAACAAAATTAATAAAAACATTTGGATACAAGTATAATAATTATTGTAGAAAAAAAGAATATGTAAGTAGGCTAAATGAAATAGCAAAAATAGCAACAATTACGATAAATAGTGATATTGATTTTATAGCAAGTTGGAATTTAAAACAAAACAATGTGTTTACTGAAACATCAAGAAAGTACATAGGAAAAATTTTTTAGGAATAGACAGAATTGTATATTACATAGCAAAGGATAAAACAAATACATACATATCACAAATAATTAACGATATTCAAAAAATAATAAAATATGATAACATTATAATTTTTTTAGAGGATTTTATGTTTGTAAATGAAAAAAGCAAATTTTCTTTTGGAAAGGATTCAACATTAATAATAAAACCAACAAATAAGAATTTGGAGATTATGAAAAAAATAAAGAACATAGATTGGTATGAAATTGTAAAACAAATATATTCTAATAAGGAGATTCTATTGTCTAATTGGAAAAGAGCAAATTATATGACAACAGATAAAAGATATGTGATTATAATGATTTTTTTAGATACTGAAAAAATCAAAGGATTAAATGTGTTTTATAGAAATAATCAAAAAGAAAATAGAAAGATAGATATTATAACTCTAAAGGAAAACGAAGAAAAGATAAATGAAATTTTAATAAAAAAGACTAATATTATAGAAATAGATAATTGGCTAGGAGGATTTGACAGTGGATAAACAAAAAACTAAAAAACTTTTCAAATTGTTAATATCAGCAATGATAACAGTTCCATTAATAAATCACTATTTGAAGCTAATAGGAAATAGCATTAATGTTAAATTAGGAATAGGAACAAGTATAATAATTTGGATAATATTTGTTTTTATTTTTTTATTATTAAAAAATACCATAACTACTACTAAAGCTAATGCAAAAATAGAAGTAGAGGGAATAAATCTAAAAAATAAAGATGGAACTTATGGAACAGCTGACTGGGCTACAAAAGAATAAATAAAAGAGTTTTTGAGTATAGGAAAAAATGATGGAATAATAATTGGAGAAACAGATGACCATGAAATAATAACATTACCAATGGATACATACCTAAATAAAAATATTGCTGTATTTGGTAGTAGTGGTAGTAAAAAATCAAGAGGATTTGCAATTCCAAATGGTATAGAATTGGCACAAGAAGAATTACAAAAAAAGATAAAAAGAGAAATGAGCTTAGTATTTACTGACCCAAAGGGAGAATTATACAGAAAATTAACTAAGTATTTAGAAACAAAAGGATATGATGTGAAAGTATTTAATTTAGTCAATCCAACATATTCAAATGCAGCCAATTTTATTAAATTTGTGGAAGATGAAACGGATGCACAAATTTTTTCTCAAATAGTTATTGAAGGAACACAACTAGCAAGAAAGTCTGGAGGAGACGAATTTTGGAATAGAGGGGAACAAAACTTATTAAAAGCATTGTTATTGTATGTAATTAATTATGTAGAAAAAGAAGAAGATAAAAGTATAGGATTTATTTATGATGTATTGGCTAGCGGAAATATAAAGCAAATTGACAAATTATTTTTTGATACTTCAGGACCAACAAGGTTAAGTTATAATATATATGCACAAGCTACAGATATTGTAAAGCAATCAGTAGTAACAGGCCTAGCAACTCGATTACAAGTATTTCAAACTGATAAAATAAGAAATATAACTAATAAAGATGAAATAAGTTTTGAAGATATAGGAAATAAAAAGACATGTGTATTTGTTGTTACAAGTGATACTAATAGTGCTTTTGATTACTTATCAACACTATTTTTCACATTTTTATTTATAAAACTAATAAAACAAGCAGATGAGAATCCAGATGGCAGATTAGAAGATGCAGTGCTATTTTTAGAAGGGTGTCATTCGAATATTATACAATGGAATGCAATGTTAGAACAATATAATCAAATGAATGCTTTTAATAAGGCAATAGTTTTTGGTTACATATATCAACTTCAACAAATAGAAGAAAATGAAAAGATGATTGTAGATGAATTAAGAAAAATAAATTCAAGTGTTCCTGTAGTAAAAACAAATGACTTTGGACATATGCATGCTAATAGTATTATTCCTATTGGTGCAGAAGTAATAATAAATGCCAATAATCAGAGTATGGTTATTAATGATTATTTAAAATGAAAGATTATGGAATATTTGCTTTTTGTCATATGATATGATAAAATATAATTGTAACTATGAATGTTTTGTTGAAAAAGGAGACAACCAGATGAGCAAAGAAAAAATTATTGAACTTGTACGGGAAAAAGAACAAGTAGAAAAAGACTTAAAAAAAATGAAGAAATTGCAACATGAAGCTTTCAAAGTATTTAGAAGTAAAAGAGTGTTACCACTCGAACAAATCGAAAAGTTATACGAAAAAGGAGGGGCTTGGAATGATATTCTTAACTGGCATTATGATGCTAGTGAATATTCATGTTATTTCTTACTCAGAAATCCAGAGAAAATTGGTGAGAGTTTTGGAAAATTAAATTCTGCTATAATAAGTAGAAAAGAATTTGAGGAGAACCTTAGTGAAGCTAAAGAGGACATACTAAGCTATGTAAAGGCACTGGAAGATGCACTTCGAGCATTAGAACAAAAAATAGATATTGTATATTGCAAATTTGTTCAAAATGAGACAGGAGCGTATAAGTGGATTTTTGAACAGCCGTTTATAAAATCAATTGTACTCAAATTTTTAGAATACTGATCTGATATAGTTGTTTCAAGAGAAAATGGAGGAGATTTAATTGTTTCCTCCATTTTTATGACCATATCAAAATATGGTTATTATTATTAAATATTATGTAAAATATATAGACTTAACCAAAAAAATATGTTAAAATAATCTATGAAACTTAATAACAGTTATTAATGCAATTTAATTTTGCATTAAGGATTCAAGTAAAAACAGGAGGATCAAAAATGAGTACACATTATGATGGCTTAGCAGGAGAACATCGGGCAAGGAAAAGCTTGTCTAGTGTAGCCAAAGGCATTGTAGCAGAAAATGAGGGAGGCGTAAATCAAAGATTTTTTAACAACAGATTTGTACAAGACAACGACCATAGTATGTCTTTCTTCAGAAAGGTGTGTAAACAAATTGGAAATTTACCTAATGGGGAAATCGAAAAGATGCTTGCAATTTTAAAGGAAGATGTACCTCACGAATTTGGTGAAGTTTATCATTTCGACGAAGATAAGATGTATAAGGTTTTAATTTCGAATCCAATTTGCCAAAAAGTATGTGAAAAGCAGAGATATATGAACTGGCAAGACATTATCAGAAGATTTAGATAAGAGGTTTTTACTTAAAGGGAGGGCTAATTTGATTGGCAACTCCCTTTTTTCTTAATTATAGAGATTTTATTGATATATATTGAAATTTGTTATATAAGATATATATATTCAATTAATAGGAGATAATAATAAAATGATATATTTAAAAACTTTTAAATTAAGCAATCATAAAATATCAGATGATAATATATATCCATATAGTATTCTAAAAAATAAGGAACCAGATATATTTATATTTGATAACATAACAGTATTATATGGAAATAATGGATGCGGAAAATCAACAATATTAAATATAATTGCGCATAAATTAAATTTAAAGGGAAAAGAAAGAAACTATTCAAAGGTTGTTGGATGGCTACCATATTTTGAAGATTATGCATCAGAATGTGAATATGAATTAGGAGAAAATGAATATGGTAGAAAACTTATTAGAATACCAGAAAATAGTAGATACATAAAAAGTGAAGAGATATTATATGAAATAAGAAAAATACAACAAGATGCAGTTTTACAGGAAAGTATAAAAAGCAATTTAACTAGGGAAAAAGGAATAAAAGATGCTGAAGATTTTTTAGAAACAAAAGAAGGAGCAAAACAGTTTTTAAGATTTGCGTTTGCACAAGATAAATACTCAAATGGTGAAACTACATTACAAATACTAGAAGAAAATATTGAGCCTGACAAATTATATTTATTAGATGAACCAGAGGTATCATTATCTCCAAAAAATCAAGTTGAACTTGCAAAAAAAATAAATGAAATGTCCAGATATTTAGGTATTCAATTTATAATTTCAACACATTCTCCATTTATGTTGGGAATATTAGATGCAAAAATATATAATTTAGATACAACAGATTATAGGGTGCAAAAATGGAGTGAACTTGAAAATGTAAGGTATTTTTACGATTTTTTTATGAGTAGAAAAGATGAGTTTGACAAGTAAAAAATTGGAATTTATGGCGTTAAAATACATGATTAAAATTGATATAAATATAAAATTATGATAGTATATGATTGTTAAATATAAAAATCCTGTTCTAATATGAACAGTTTAGCATAAATGCAACTATTGAATAATTATTAGATGGCCAAATGGTAAGAGGGATGACTATGAGTGATTTTTTATTGCTTTGTGTAAAATTTTTTTGTTTTTTGTTTGTGATGATAATAGTAATCTGGAAAATTAAAGTTCGGTATGACAAGAAAAATAAAATAAAAAGAGAAGAAAAAGAGCAAAATGAAAGTACTGAATCAGTCAAATATACTTTTTCATCAGTATTTCCTAATAAAGAGGTTATGGATGATGTATTTGAAATAATAAAACAAAACAAAGAAACAGAGAAGAATGAAAAACAATAATTACATACTCTAAAAGGCTGCTTTTTAGCAGCCTTTTAGCAAATAAAAATAGCAGACTTAATTATTTATTAAATCTTTTAAGGCTTTCCCTGGCTTGAAAGCTGGAGCAATACAAGCAGGGATAACAAGTTCTTCACCTGTTTGTGGATTTTTTCCTTTTCTTTCAGCTCTTTTTCTTGTTTCAAATGTTCCAAATCCTACAAGTTGTATTTTTTCGCCTTTTTTTAATTCATCAGTAACTACTTCTATAAAAGCATTTAAAGATGCTTCTGTATCTTTTTTTGATGCTTCAGTTTTTTCAGAAATAGCTTTTACTAATTCACTTTTGTTCATAATAAAATTTCCTCCTTTTAATTGTTTTCTTTCTTTTGTATTAATGCTAATTTAGCAAATAAAGATTATTTTGTCAATAAATATAGAAAAATAAAATTAATTGATAAATAAGTTTTTTTGTGATATAAATAATAAAAAATAAAATTGAAAGATAGCAACAAGAAAAGGAGATTAGCAATGAGTAAAGAAGAAATAATAAAATATTGTCTCGAATTAGAAGATACATATAAAAATTGCCCATTTCCAAATGACTTTGAATCTGTAACAATGAAACATTCTAAAAATAAAAAGTGGTTTGCATTATTAATGAATGTAAATAATAAATTGTATCTTAATGTAAAAACAGATCCAAACTATTCTGATATATTAAGAAATACTTATGATTATATTATACCAGCATATCACATGAAT
>ENA-OWRJ01000076-OWRJ01000076.1-human-gut-metagenome-genome-assembly--contig:-NODE-76-length-136855-cov-9.917873_pt1 | contig 136855 bp, 136 predicted proteins | sample MGYA00248269_ERZ651897 | MGnify/ENA primary metagenome ERZ651897 (study PRJEB26924, sample SAMEA4378252) | human gut metagenome | biome: human gut; feature: human-associated habitat; material: faeces...
TCCGGCGTTTTTGTGGTTTTATCATCTGCCATAAGCATTTACCTCCTGTTTTTTGGCATGAAAAAAGAGGCTCAACTTTTCAGTCAAGCCCCCGTGGGAAGTTCCTCCTTTCTCCGCCATGATACAAAAATACCGCCCGTAGTCTCGTTTGGGCGGTACTTTGTGTAAGATTGGCAGTCCATTATTAAGTTTTTTATTATGTTCCCTTTGTACACCGTTGCAAAGGGTTATACAAAAACAAACTTATATAGCTTTTATAGGTTTTATAAATGTTTTCCAGAGATTTTCCACCCGGTGAGTGGAAAATCTGCTTTTAAATTGTCGTGGACACATTATAGAATTCTGCTTCAGGTGCATGATGAAACAGCTCGCAAATGGTATGAGAAAGAAGCCTATGAGCAGACATGGAGTGTTCGTACTTTACAGAGAAATATTGATACCCAATATTATTATCGTATGCTTCAATCACAGGATAAAAAAGCTGTAGAAGCTGAAATGAGAGAAAAGACATCTTCATATCAAAATGATAAGCTTGAATTTATAAAAAATCCTGTAGTAGTGGAGTTTTTGGGATTAACGCTAGATGCATCTTTTAACGAGACAAAACTTGAGTCAAGTATTATAACAAATCTGCAGAAATTTCTGATGGAAATGGGAAAAGGATATGCGTTTGTTGCGAGACAGCAACACATCCATACTGAAAAACAAGATTATTATATTGATTTGGTGTTTTATAATTATATTTTGAAATGTTTTGTATTAATTGATTTAAAAACAGAGCGAATTACACATCAGGATGTTGGGCAAATGGACATGTATATTCGTATGTATGATGAATTAAAAAAAACGCCAGATGATAATCCAACACTTGGAATTGTATTATGCTCGGAAACGGATGAAGATATTGCAAGGTATTCTATATTACATGGAAATGAACAGCTATTTGCAAGTAAGTACAAATTGTATTTGCCGACAGAAGAAGAATTGCGTGAGGAAATAGAGACACAAAAGGCTATTTTTTATTTGCAACAAAAAGATGCAGAAGAAGCAGGAGGAGAGCCAAATGCCTAAGCGTATTATATTTCAATTTGAGGATGATCTGGATTATCAGATACAGGCGATTCATTCTACAGTGGAATTGTTCAGAGGGTTATCAAGACATGTTGATGGAATTTACAGGCCGTCACGAACACGCAAATTTGGTGAGGGTGATCCTGTCAGAAACAATGACATTGTTGTTGGTAGCAGATTGTTTGATTAATGATGATGTTAGGAGATTTATTAATTTTGAGTTATCAAATCAGTATATGCCCTTCTTGCGAAATTGTGACGGACTTAATGTATCTGATAAGAGCTTTAAGGTGTTGAAGTTTGATAATAATAGGATAACACTAGAAGAGGAGTTGTGATATGAGATATTTATGGACAGAGGATACTGGTTGCAGGACTTCACTTCTGGAAATTAGTTAATCGGCTTTTCTCTGACAATGAACTTGTAGTTGAGAGTAAAGGGAGCAATCAGGGCTTATGGTATTGCTGACGGCGACCTCTTTAAAAAATCTTTCGCAGAATGGAAAATTTTTGTTAGACACTGTGAATCAAAATCCGTTTGTCACACTGGCTTTGTATTATGTTGTGCCGCGTTCACTTATGGCGATTGCATTTTTTTATGTGAGCACCAATGTGAACCGTGTTGTGCGCAAATCGATGGAAAATGCCTGGAAAGTGAAACAAGACAGGCACTATGAAGGGGATACCGAATTTATTCTGCGGTATATTTGCCGTAGGTAGGAATTATAATTTGACGCGTGACAATAAAGTTCATAAACCCTATCTTGCAAAATTTGACAAAAACGGTAATAAAGGAAGAAAACATGAGTAAGAAACACAAACATATTTCTGCCACGAAAACAACAGAACAGAAGGCAGTACAACAGTCACAGCAGCCACAGGAACTGACACCACGGAAGCTGAACCAGCTTTTGGAGAAAAATCCATTTGCACAGCTTCTGGGAATGGAACTGCTGGAAGTGCGGGAAGGCTATGCTTACGGAAGAATGCGCATGGATGAGCATTTTACGAATATTTACGGTGGAATGCATGGCGGATGTGCGTATGCGCTTGCTGATACGCTTGCTGGTTTGGCGGCATCCACCTATGGCAATTATGTTACAACGATTGACGGGAAAATGAATTATCTGGAGGCTGTGAAAGATACCGGCTATGTGTACGGTGAAGCGGAAGTACAAAGACAGGGAGGACGGATCGGCGTATATACCGTGAAACTCATGGATGAAAATCAAAGAGTTCTGGTTACAGCCGATTTTACCTATTACCGGACAGGACAGGCGATTGACCAGCAGGGATAGGGTGTTTTCAAGGTGTCTGATTTGGAAAAAATCAGATGCCTTTTTTCTTTTTACTTGTTTATCGCGTTAAAGTATAGTAGTGTTAAAATATAAAAATACCAAGGAGGAAAAGTTATGGGGAAGGAAGACGGGAAAAGGTTTTGGACAGCATCGGAACATTGCAGCAGACGGTGAATGAATTTCAGATATAAATTGTTTGTAAAATAAAAACAACTTAATAAAAACAGAAAATGCGGTCATATTTATGAAAAAATATTTCATGAATATGACCGCTTTATTGTTTGAAAAACGGTTAATATAAAAGAAAAAACAAGATATTATCTGACAATACTGCGATAGGTAAATAATAGACAAATTATCAGACAATAGAACGAAAAAAATGATTTACAAGCGGCGGTCATAGGAGTAAAATGAGAATCAGTTAAGAAAAAGCAACTCATGAATGATTTACAACGAAAGGATAGTTCTATGAAAGAGCAATGGAATGAGAGCACAGCAACCGCCAAAGGATTATATGATCCGAGTTTCGAACATGATAACTGCGGAATTGGTGCTGTGGTAAACATCAAAGGGATCAAGACCCACCAGACCGTGGAAAATGCCTTGAAAATTGTTGAGAACTTAAAGCATAGAGCCGGAAAAGATGCCGACGGAAAGACCGGAGATGGTGTTGGTATTCTTCTTCAGATTTCCCATAAGTTCTTTAAGAAAGCGGTAGAGCCGCTTGGAATCGAGCTGGGAGAAGAGAGAGATTACGGCGTCGGAATGTTTTTCTTCCCACAGGATGAGTTAAAGACCAATCAGGCAAAGAAGATGTTTGAGGTAATTGTCGAGAAGGAAGGAATGGAATTCCTCGGATGGAGACAGGTACCGATTCATCCGGACAAGCTTTCCGACAAGGCCAGAGGATGTATGCCATGCATCATGCAGGCGTTCATCAAAAGACCGGAAGATGTGGAGAAGGGACTTGATTTTGACCGCAAGCTGTATGTGGCGCGCCGTGTATTCGAGCAGTCCAACGATGACAGCTACGTTGCTTCACTTTCGAGCAGAACGATCGTATATAAAGGAATGTTCCTTGTAGAGCAGCTGCGTCAGTTCTTCTCCGATCTGCAGGATAAGGATTATGAGTCTGCAATTGCAACCGTACATTCCCGTTTCTCTACCAACACAAATCCAAGCTGGGAGAGAGCACATCCAAACCGTTTTATTGTACATAACGGTGAGATTAACACCATCCGCGGTAATGCAGACAAGATGCTTGCCCGGGAAGAGACGATGGCATCCGGCAAGCTGCGCGGGGAATTCCAGAAGGTACTTCCGGTCGTCAACACCGAAGGATCTGACTCCGCAATGCTGGACAATACGTTGGAGTTTCTGGTGATGAGTGGCATGGATCTGCCACTGGCAGTCATGATCATGATTCCGGAGCCATGGGCAAACAACGCCGTGATGACACAGAAAAAGAAAGATTTCTATCAGTATTATGCAACTATGATGGAGCCTTGGGACGGGCCTGCATCCATCCTGTTCTCCGATGGAGATATGATGGGAGCGGTTCTTGACCGTAACGGTCTGCGTCCATCCCGTTATTACATTACAGACGATGACTATCTGATTCTTTCTTCCGAGGTCGGAGTTCTCGATATTGATCCGACCCATATCGTGACAAAAGACCGTCTGCGTCCTGGTAAAATGCTTCTTGTAGATACTGTGCAGGGTCGTGTGATTGATGACGATGAGTTAAAAGAAAGATATGCGGATAAGCGTCCGTATGGTGAGTGGCTTGACAGCAACATCGTCATGTTAAAGGATTTAAAAATCCCGAATGAGCGTGTGCCGGAATACACACAGGAAGAACGTCAGAGAATGCAAAGGGCATTCGGTTACACGTATGAGTCCTTAAAGGATTCCATCCTGCCGATGGCAAAGAATGGCATTGAGGGTACCGCTGCGATGGGTACAGATACACCGCTTGCGGCACTGTCCGGAAACCGTGAGCCGCTGTTTAACTATTTCAAGCAGCTGTTTGCACAGGTAACCAACCCGCCAATCGATTCCATTCGTGAGGAGGTTGTTACTTCTACGACGGTGTATATCGGATCTGCCGGAAACCTCTTAGAGGAAAAGCCGGAGAACTGTAAAGTACTTCGGATCAACAATCCGATTCTGACCAACACAGACCTGATGAAAATCCGCAATATGAAAGTAGACGGATTTAAGGTAGAAACCATTCCGATTATTTATTATAAGAATACCAGTCTTGAGAAAGCCGTAGACCGTCTCTTTATTGAGGCGGACCGTGCATACAGAGACGGAGCCAATATCCTGATCCTTTCCGACAGAGGCGTGGATGATAACCATGTGGCAATTCCTTCCCTGCTTGCCGTATCTGCATTGCAGCAGTATCTGGTAAAGACAAAGAAACGTACTTCCCTTTCCCTGATTCTCGAATCCGGAGAGCCGCGTGAGGTACATCATTTTGCAACACTGCTTGGTTTTGGTGCGAGTGCAATTAACCCATACCTGGCACTGGATACCGTAAAACAGCTGATCGACGAGCACATGTTAGACAAAGATTATTATGCCGCAGTTGATGATTATAACCATGCAATTATCACCGGTATTGTAAAGATTGCAGCCAAGATGGGTATTTCTACGATCCAGTCGTATCAGGGTTCCAAGATTTTTGAGGCACTTGGTATTGATAAAGATGTCATTGACAAGTATTTCACCAATACGGTCAGCCGCATCGGTGGAATTTCCATCAAGGATATCGAAAACGATGTCAATACGCTTCATTCCGCAGCCTATGATCCGCTGGGACTTGAAACCGATGTAACCCTTGACAGCAAAGGCCGCCACAAGATGAGAAGCGGAGCCGATGCGCATCTGTACAATCCGGCTACCATCCATCTGCTGCAGCAGTCTACCAAACGTGGGGACTATGAGATGTTCAAACAGTATACGAGTCTGGTAGATGAAGAAGAAAAGCATACGAACCTGCGTGGACTGATGGATTTTGAGTACCCGAAGAAGGGTGTGAAGCTTGAGGAAGTGGAAAGCGTAGATTCTATTGTGACACGTTTTAAGACCGGAGCGATGTCTTACGGTTCTATTTCGAAGGAAGCACATGAGACACTTGCCATTGCCATGAATCACTTACACGGTAAGTCAAACACCGGTGAAGGTGGTGAGGACAAGGATCGTCTGATCGTCGGACCGGACGGAAAGAACCGTTGTTCCGCAATCAAACAGGTTGCATCCGGACGTTTTGGTGTTACCAGCCGTTATCTGACCAGTGCGCAGGAGATCCAGATCAAAATGGCACAGGGAGCAAAGCCTGGGGAAGGTGGACATCTTCCGGGTAAGAAAGTATATCCATGGATTGCCAAGACAAGACTTTCCACACCGGGTGTATCTTTGATCTCCCCACCACCACACCACGATATTTATTCCATCGAGGATCTTGAACAGCTGATCTTTGACTTAAAGAATGCAAACCGCGATGCAAGAATTTCTGTAAAACTCGTTTCCGAGGCAGGCGTTGGTACCGTAGCAGCCGGTGTTGCAAAAGCCGGTGCACAGGTTGTCCTGATCTCCGGATATGACGGTGGTACAGGTGCTGCGCCAAGCAGTTCCATCCACAATGCAGGTCTTCCGTGGGAACTTGGTCTGGCAGAGACACATCAGACATTGATTATGAACGGACTGCGTAATAAAGTAAGAATTGAGACAGACGGAAAGCTGATGAGTGGTAAAGACGTGGCCATTGCTGCATGTCTTGGCGCGGAAGAGTTTGGTTTTGCAACCGCTCCGCTGGTAACCATGGGCTGTGTCATGATGCGTGTATGTAATCTGGATACCTGTCCGGCAGGTATTGCAACCCAGAATCCGGAGCTTCGTAAGCGTTTCGCAGGAAAACCGGAGTATGTTGAGAACTTCATGCGCTTTATCGCAGAAGAACTTCGGGAGTACATGGCAAAACTTGGTGTCCGCACAGTGGATGAACTCGTTGGACGAAGCGATTTCTTAAAGGTTCGCGGAGATCTGTCCGAGCGTGAAGCAAAGCTTGACCTGAGCAATATCTTAAATAATCCGTTTGCAGGAACAAAGCAGAAGGTTATTTTTGATCCGAAGCAGGTATATGATTTCGAACTGGATAAGACCAAAGATATCACGGAGTTCTTAAAACAGTTAAAGCCGGCACTTGATAAGAAGCAGAAGCGTATGATTGATACCGAAGTGACAAACGTAAACCGTTCGCTTGGAACAATCTTCGGATCAGAGATTACAAAGAAGTACGACGATACACTCGATGAGGATACTTTCATTATTAAATGCAGCGGAGCCGGCGGACAGAGTTTTGGTGCCTTTATTCCAAAGGGACTGACACTCGAACTGGTGGGAGATTCCAACGATTATTTCGGAAAGGGACTTTCCGGCGGAAAGCTGATCGTTTATCCACCGGCAGGAGTAAACTTCAAAAAGGATGAGAACATCATTATCGGTAACGTAGCACTGTACGGTGCGACAAGCGGTAAGGCATTCATCAATGGTGTGGCAGGAGAACGTTTCTGTGTCAGAAATTCCGGAGCTACTGCTGTTGTTGAGGGTGTCGGCGATCATGGATGTGAGTATATGACGGGCGGTCGTGTCGTTATCCTTGGTAAAACCGGAAAGAACTTTGCCGCAGGTATGAGCGGTGGTATTGCTTATGTATTAGATGAGGACAACGATCTGTACATGCGTACCAACAAGTCTATGGTATTCAGTGAGGAAGTCACCAATAAATATGACGTATTAGAGCTCAAAGAAATGATCAAAGAACATGTTACCCTGACCAATTCGGAAAAAGGTAAGGAAATTCTCGATCACTTCAGTGAGTATCTGCCGAAGTTTAAGAAAGTCATCCCATATGATTATAACCGTATGCAGATGGCAATCGTTCAGATGGAAGAAAAAGGTCTGAATGCAGAGCAGGCACAGATTGAGGCATTTTATGCCAGCACGAGAGCATAAGGAGGGAAGAAACAATGGGAAAGCCAACAGGATTTATGGAATACGACAGATGTGAGGCGCGTTCGGTGGAACCAAAGGAACGAATCAAAAATTTTGATGAATTCCACATCTTCCTTTCCAAAGAAAAACAAAGAGAGCAGGCAGCGCGCTGTATGGATTGCGGTGTCCCGTTCTGTCAGTCGGGTATGACAGTTGCCGGAATGACTTCCGGCTGTCCGCTGCACAATCTGGTACCGGAGTGGAACGATCTGCTTTATACCGGAAACTATCAGCAGGCATATAACCGTCTGCACAAGACAAATAATTTCCCGGAGTTTACCTCCCGTGTATGTCCGGCTCTGTGTGAGAAGGCATGTACCTGTGGACACTGGGGAGATCCGGTATCTGTCCGGGACAATGAGCATGGAATCATTGAGACGGCATACAAAGAAGGTTATGCCGGACCACATATTCCAAAGGTTCGTACCGGAAAGAAAGTTGCCATCATCGGTTCCGGTCCTTCCGGACTGGCAGCAGCAGATCAGCTGAACCAGAGAGGACATGATGTTACGGTATATGAGAGAGATGACCGTGTCGGCGGACTTCTGATGTATGGTATTCCGAATATGAAGCTCGAAAAGCAGATCATTGACCGTAAGATCAATGTTATGAAAGAAGAGGGCGTGAAGTTTATCACAGGCTGTAATGTCGGTGTGGATGTCAAGAGTGCAGAGCTGTTAAAAGAGTATGACAGAGTCATCCTCTGCTGTGGAGCAAAGCATGCGCGTGATATCAAGGCAGCAGGTCGTGATGCAGAAGGAATCTATTTTGCAGTCGATTATCTGTCACGCAACACAAAGAGCCTTTTGGATTCCAATTTTAAGGACAACAAATTTATTTCCGCAAAGGGAAAAAATGTTGTGATCATCGGTGGTGGTGATACCGGAAATGACTGTGTGGGAACGGCTATCCGTCAGGGTGCAAAGTCTGTAACCCAGCTGGAGATGATGCCATGTCCACCGGCAGAGCGGGCAGCAAATAACCCATGGCCGGAGTGGCCGAAGGTGTTAAAGACCGACTATGGCCAGGAAGAAGCGATTGCATGTTTCGGTACAGATCCACGAATCTATCAGACAACCGTAAAGGAATTCCATAAGGATAAGAACGGCAAGTTGAATGGTTTGACAATCGTCAGACTTGAGAGCAAGGTGGATGAGAAGACCGGACGCAGAAATATGGTGGAAGTTTCTGGTTCCGAGAAGAAGATTCCGGCAGAACTTGTACTGATCGCTGCAGGATTCCTTGGAACAGAGGAATACATTGCAAAGGCATTCGGTGTAGAGCTGAACCAGAGAACAAATGTAGCTACAGAGCCTGGAACATATGCAACAAATGTAAAGAACGTATTTGTTGCGGGAGATATGCACAGAGGACAGTCACTGGTTGTCTGGGCAATTCGTGAGGGTCGTGAGGTGGCACATGACGTGGATACAAGTCTGATGGGATATTCTTATCTGTCCGTACAGTAAAATAGAGACTTATGGCTGGTGCATAGCCATATGATTTTTGGGAGTCATCTGAAACAGATGGCTCCTTTTTTACCTCTTGTGGGCTTCACGCAGTTATTCTTATTTTTATCGCAGTATATCTGGTGGCAAGCAAAATGCACATGATACTTTGAACACAGCAATGCAGGCGGACATGTGGAATGTAAAGGTCAGGGCAGCAGTGATCCGGATGCTCCGTGTGTGGAACTGCAGATCTCAAGCAGTTTTGGACAGACTTGTATAATTTTTGGATAATTCTGCTTGATATTATGTACATTTCGATGTAAAATTATAGACAAATAGTATACGATACATAGGAGGAGACGTATGCGTAAGAATTACTTTCAAGATGTGAAAATTGCGGATAAGCTGAAAATGATTATGAAAGCAATTTTTGCAATTTTACTGGTGAACAATATTCTGTTTGCAATTTTAATGCTTGTATTTGGACATCCGGTATGGATTATCATTCCTGTCATTGCAGTAGTTGGTATGCCATTGCTTTCCAAAAAGATCATTCAGGAACTGACACAAAATATTCTTGAACCGTTAGACCAGATAGAAAAGGCCGCAGATGACATGGCACACGGAAATCTCGAAATTGATATTTCTTATCAGGGGGAAGATGAACTGGGAAAGCTTGCAGAAAGTTTCCGCAATACATCTTTTTATTTAAGGGGTGTTGTGGACGATATCAATCAGCTCCTTACAGAGTTTGCAAAAGGAAACTTTGATGAGAGATCCCATGATATTGAAGCCTATCAGGGAAATTTCGGTGAAATTTTAAAGAAACTGGAAGCGACAGAAAATAATCTGAGCCAGACGATCAAAAATGTACAGGAATCTTCCAATCAGGTATCCGCAGGAGCTGACCAGCTGGCACAGAGTGCGCAGGGACTGGCAGAGGGAGCCACCGATCAGGCAGCGGCAGTACAGCAGCTGACATCTTCGGTTGCCGAAGTTGCTACACATATCGAAGAAAATACGAAGTCCACAGACAATGTACATGACCAGGCAAAGCAGGTTGCAATCAAGGCAGACAGCGGAAGTGCAAAGATGAAAGAACTGGTCGAAGCCATGCAGCATATTTCAGAGACCACCAATGATATTCAGGTTGTCATCGGAAAGATTGAAAGCATTGCCAGCCAGACAAACCTGTTGTCTTTAAATGCATCCATAGAGGCTGCGCGTGCCGGTGAAGCAGGAAAAGGATTTGCGGTTGTTGCAGAACAGATTAAAAACCTTGCGGAAGAGAGTGCTTCTTCGGCAGAAGAAACCCGTGTCATGCTGACAAACAGTCTGAATCAGGTGGGTGTCGGAAGCTCTGTTGCAGATGAGACTTCCCAGTTTATGTCGGAAATGATCGAACAGCTGGATGCAGTTGTCATGGAGGTGGCTAAGATTCGTCAGATTTCTGATCAGCAGGCAGAATCGGTAAAGCAGATTTCCGCTGCTGTTGAGCAGGTAAACGGGGTTGTACAGTCTAATTCCGCTACTTCGGAAGAGGTATCTGCAACCAGTGAAGAACTTTCTGCATCTGCTGAAAATCTGGAGGAGATGGTATCTGATTTTGTTCTTCGCAAATAAGATACGGACAGATGACAGGCACATAGTACAGATGAGGTGATTTTATGCCATCAATCATGGTGTATACGGAAGAAACATTTTATTATACAGACGGAATCCGAGTTGTTGCGCGGGAAGAATATATGCGGCCGGATGTTACGGAACTGAGTTTCTACCAGAAAGAAGGTTTCTGGTTTGGATTTGAAGCTCCGTATTCTATTTATACCATGCAGGGAATCCGGGCATTGATTGAGTTGAAACTCAGACAATACGATTGTACACCGGAATTTCGCTATACGCGTAAGAAAATTGAATATAGTTACAGTGAAAAAAAGATTCTCGATTCCGTGATTTTTTATATCACGAAATCCGATCAGCCGGGAGTTTTGTCTGTGATGGAGGAAATTAATCATTCCACTCATCTGTGTTTCTGGAACATGAAAGTGCCATACCATGATTTTGGGGAAATCCGTAAACATACCGATGCGGTATTTTACGGAATGTTTCAACAAAAAGCGCAATAGTTCTTGACTTTTTCGGCAAAAGTTCTATAATACATTCTCGGTAATAGAGGATGTGTCGAATGAATAAAGAGAGAGATTATTTTTTTGATAATTTGAAAGCGGTATTGATATTCTTAGTCGTGCTGGGACATTTTTTGCTCCCTATCCACGGAGAAAGTGTTCTTGTGGTGGTAAAGCGCCTGATCTATGTATTTCATATGCCGCTTTTTGTATTTGTGTCAGGTTATTTTGCAAAGAAAATATATAAAAACGGGCAGTATAATTTTAAAAAAATATTGTATCTGATCAAGGCGTACATCATATTTGTTATTGCAATTCAGATAGTATATGCACTGTGTGGATTCCGGGATTTCTCAGAGATTAATTTTTTCTCGCAGAGTGGGGCGCCGTGGTATCTGTTTGCCATGATTGTGTGGTATCTTACCATTCCTGTCATCCGGAAGTACAAAGAGATACCGGTATTAATCGTGACGGTTGCGCTGGCCCTGATCGCCGGATATTTCAAAAATATCGGCGATTTTTTGTGCATGTCCCGTATTCTGGTATTTGGTCCGTTCTTTTATCTGGGATATTATATGGAACAGCCGGTGCTTGAACGGGCATTGCGACCGGTTTACCGGAGAGTTGTTGTACCGGCTGCTGTGGCAATCTGTGCGGGGATTCTGGCGTTTGGCTCAAAGTTAAAAGATGAGCTTGGCATGGTCTATGAAAACATTTCCTATTATGAACTGGATGATGTGTGGGAAGGACCGTTTGTTCGTCTGGCACTGATGATTGCCGCGTTTCTGATTTCGTGGGCGATTATGTTTTTTGTGCCGCGTGGGAAAACCTGTCTGTCAGTGATTGGACAGAATACGATGCCGGTATATATGCTGCACCGGATCCTGCGGGATATCCTGATGTTTGCAGGAATCTATGACTATCTCGGAGACTGGGGATGGTTTGCGCTGTTTGTTCTGATTTGTTTGAGTATCTGCGTGATTTACCTGCTTGTTAATCCAAAGGTAGTAAATCAGGTAAATAAGATTCTGGCACTGTATACCCCGCGGCTGTGGGGCAGAATACGCCGGAATCAGGCGATATAAAGGAATCGTAGATTGACGTTTCCTCCTATATTTTCTAAGCTTAGAACCAGAAAGATATAGGAGGAATTTTTTTATGGATGCAAAAAAGTTTGGAGTACTCTGGTATTATGGAGAAATGTCTGCACGGATACTTAATGGTGTAACGGCACAGAGTATGATAGAAGTAATTCGTATTTGACAATTCCAAAAAATGATTATATAGTGGCAGAAAAGAACTTTTGTTTTCACAGAGAAAATACACTGAGGGAGGAACGTAATAATGTACGAATTTACGCAGGATTGTCTGACGGGCATCGACCAGATCGATGAAGAGCACCGAAAACTGTTTTCGCTGATCAATGAAGCGGTTGAACTGCCGAAAGAAGCACGCACACCACAGACGGTAAAAAATATACTGGAACATTTAAGTGATTATGCCGTAAACCATTTTGCACACGAAGAAGCCTATATGGAGGCACAGAACGATCCGGAACTGCCGTTGCAGAAAAAAGAGCATCAGGCATTTGCCGATCACGTAAAACTTCTGGAAAAGCAGCCACTCACCGGGGAGAATGCATCGGCGATGCTCGATGAGATTCTGACCTATCTGGTACGCTGGCTGTACCGGCATATTTTAAGCAGTGACATGATGATCGGAAAAATGCAGAAAGAAGATCCGTTTGTGTTTACCGCGAAATATTATACGGGAATTGAACTGGTAGACAGGGAACACCGGAAGCTGTTTGAGATTATCGGAGAGGTAAATGCACTGATCCATAACGACCTGCTTCATGACAAATACGATGAAATTGTACGTCTGCTGGATGAACTCCGGGAATATACCAAGTTTCATTTTGAAGATGAAGAGGCCTATATGCAGAAAATCAACAGCCCGATGCTGGAAGCGCAAAAGAGGGCGCATCAGGCATTTGTGGACAAGCTGATGAGTATCGATCTGGATAAGCTGGAAGAAATTGATGACAACCAGCAGGAATATCTGCATGAGCTGATCGAGTTTCTCGGCGGATGGCTGATCAATCATATTTTAAAGATGGATACGCAGATTGAAAAGACAGAGCAGTAAGTATTATGTGCGGTGAAAGGATTATTTTCACCGCATTTTAATATGTCAATTTAATATGAAACTTATATAGAAAATACGTTATCCTTTTTAAAAATATTCTTTATAATAAAAGATAGCGAGATTGAGAAAAGGAAGTGTATTTTTATGGCAACAATTTTTCCAAGGGAACAGAAGGCAAAAATGCTTTTTGAAAAGATTAAAGAGAATCCGCAGGCATGTGAGCGCCTGATGGAAACGTTTTATGATGCGCTCGGAGTGGGCGATGATTATGAGGGCAACGGTCTTTCTGCGGAGCAGTTCGCAACCGCACTGTTTCGTTCTTATGAGGAAAAGGATCTGACGGCGTTTCTGATGGCAATCTGCCAGAACAGTATGTTTGATCTGCTGCGGAATTCGTTTCTGGCTCCGTTTCGTTTTAATGCCAATGGTCAGACAAATCCCTATATCCTGACGGATGAGGATGGAAAATTAATTCCGGATATCAAATTTCATGTCAGTGACAAAAATTATGAGCAGTTTTTTAAGGTATTTCAAAAGAGTGAACAGGTGAAGATGTATCTGGCATACGGATTCCGTAAACGGCATTGTTATGACAGAGATACCATGGAAGCACAGGAAATCCGTATGGGAGAGCATATCGGAGTGCTGCTTGTCTATGAAATGCCGGATACGGTAAAAATACAGGAGACAGAAGCGCAGGCATATGCGGCCATCTGGGATATCCTGATGGATCTGCAGAAATCCCTGCCACGTTCGGTCGTTTATTACGGACAGGATTCCATGGAAAATAAGGGAAACCGTTACGATGCACTTGGGGTGTTTTTGCCGATGTACCATTTTCGGAAGGCATTGGAGAAAAACATTGATATTGCAAACAAAATTGTATTGATGCATTAAGAAAGAGGATGATGATTCATGCAAACCACTGCAATACCTAAAAATCACATGGATATCCCATGGCATGAGTACAGCGGCCACGGAAATTGTCCGATTACAGAGGCAGACCTGACCGAAAAAGCTTCAATCGTCGGCCGTGTCGGCCTGATGCTGTTATCCTGTGGAACGGGAGCCTGGCGTGTCCGCAGTTCCATGAATACGATTTCACAAAATCTCGGAATTACATGTTCGACAGATATCGGTCTGATGTCGATTGAATATACCTGTTTTGATGGAACGAGTGGATTTTCCCAGTCTCTTTGCCTGACCAATACCGGAGTCAACACATCAAAACTGAACCGGCTGGAGCGTTTTATCGGTGAATTTTCAACCGTAGGGAAAACCATGACGGGCGAACAGCTCCATGATCATCTGGATGAGATCGACCGGATTCATGGACTCTATTCCCCGGTGGCTTTGGGATTTGCCGCGGCACTGGCATGCGGCGCATTCACATTTTTGCTTGGCGGAGGACCCGTGGAAATGCTGTTTGCTTTTTGCGGGGCAGGACTTGGAAACTTTGTCCGCTGCAAACTGACAAAGCATCATCTGACACTGTTTCTCGGGATTGTGGCATCCGTTGCCGCGGCGTGCGTTACCTATACCATTCTGCTTCGGATCGCAGAGCTGATTGCCGGGGTTTCCCTGCAGCATGAGGCGGGATATATCTGTTCCATGCTTTTTATCATTCCGGGCTTTCCGTTTATTACAAGCGGAATTGACCTTGCCAAGCTGGATATGCGTTCCGGGCTGGAGAGGCTGACCTATGCGATCATTATCATTGTTGTTGCGACCATTACGGCATGGCTGATGGCACTGCTTTTGCATCTGCATCCGGTGGATTTTCCGGCGCTTTCCATGTCCGTTCCCATGCATATCATACTGCGTCTGGTCTTCAGTTTCTGCGGCGTGTTCGGATTTTCGATTATGTTTAACAGTCCGTGGAAACTGGCGGCAACGGCAGCACTGATCGGAGCAGTGGCCAACACCCTCCGGCTGGAGCTGGTGGATCTTGCTTCATTTCCTCCGGCTGCGGCTGCTTTTGTGGGAGCACTTTTGGCAGGAATCCTTGCATCATTGATCAAAAACCAGGCGGGATATCCAAGGATTTCACTTACGGTTCCGTCGATTGTCATTATGGTACCGGGACTGTATCTGTACCGGGCAATTTACAATCTGGGGGCGATGTCTTTGAATACCTCTGCATCCTGGTTTGCTTCTGCAATTTTAATTATTGTGGCACTGCCGCTTGGTCTGATCTTTGCAAGAATTCTGACCGACCGGACATTCCGGTATTGTACATAGAAATACGTCTGTTTCCTTACGGCTCCACAAATCCCGGAAAGATACTGACACCTCTTTATTTTAGAAAAGACTTGCAAAAACAGACCAATTGAAGTAAGATAAGATACACAAAACAGGATGTCTGAAAAAGACTATAGATTTTACGGTTTCTGATTCAAACCGTCGGTCTATAGTCTTTTTTTGCGGAACATCCGGCAGAAAAGAGGAGTTTGTATGAATCAGGAGTACATGAAAACAAGAAAAATCCTGCCGCTGGTGCTTTCCATGTCACTTCCCATGGTCATATCCATGGCAGTGAATGCATTGTATAACATTGTGGACAGTTATTTTGTGGCAAAGATCAGTGAAGATGCGATGACGGCGCTTGCCCTTGTGTTTCCGATGCAAAATCTCGTCAATGCCATTGTTATCGGATTTGCGATCGGAATCAATGCAAGGGTCGCCTTTTATCTGGGAGCAAAAGAGGAGAAACTGGCGGATGAGTCGGCATCCGTGGGGCTTTTGTTAAATTTGATCCACGGTCTGGTGCTGGCACTGCTTTGTTCTGCCATTATGCCATCGTTTCTTCGGATGTTTACAGGCGATACACAGGTGATCGCACTGGCATGCACGTATTCCACGCGGGTATTTGCGTTTGCACCAGTGATCGGTCTGGGACTTGCATATGAAAAGATCTTTCAGGCAGTCGGGCGGATGAAGGTGTCGATGATCTGTATGATGCTCGGATGTGTAACCAATATTATTTTAGATCCGGTTATGATCTTTGGTCTGGGACCGGTACCGAAGCTTGGAATTGCGGGTGCGGCTTATGCCACGGGAATCGGTCAGTGTGTGACGCTGGCGGGGTATCTGCTGTTTTATTTTGCACGTCCGATGCATGTAAAGGTCAACGTCGCAAATATGAAAACAACCGGAAGCGTAATGAAAAATATTTATACCATCGGAATTCCGGCAACTTTAAATCTTGCACTTCCTTCCATTCAGGTGTCCGCATTAAATGCAATCCTTGCGCCGTTTCCGGGAAGTTATATTCTGGTGCTCGGAGTTTATTATAAACTGCAGACATTTATTTATCTGACGGCAAACGGAATTGTGCAGGGAATCCGGCCGCTCGTTGGATATAATTATGGAGCGGGAGAATATGACAGGGTGAAAAAGATTACGCACACCTCCATGGGATTGATCGCACTGGTTATGGTTATGGGAATGGCAATTTCCTGTGCAATTCCGCAGCAGCTGATGGGATTGTTTACCACAAGCCGCGCAACAATGGAAATCGGAGGTGCGGCACTCAGAATCATCAGTTTTGGATTCGTGGTATCCTCGGTTTCCGTTACATTTTCCGGAGTCCTGGAGGGACTGGGAAAGGGCATGCCATCACTTTTGATTTCTCTTGCGCGCTATATCGTTGTGATGCTGCCGGTTTCTTTTGTGCTCAGCCGGTTGTTACAGGCATCGGGTGTGTGGTACGGATTTGCCGTTACCGAGTATATCGTAGCGGTTCTTTCCTATTATATATACAAATTCCATATGAGAGATATAAAAGGGTAACAAAATAAAAAAAGTGTGGTACAATAGTTAAAATATGGATAAGAGAAAAGGAATAAGGAGGAGTCGGTTATGCCATACTCAAACGCCACCAAACAGGCATTTGCAGATGCTCTTCGAAAACTGTTGGAACAGAAACCTTTTGCGAAGATCAGTGTATCACACATTTGCGAAGAATGCGGAATGAACCGCAAAAGTTTTTATTATCATTTTAAAGATAAATATGATCTGGTCAACTGGATTTTTGACACTGAAATTACAAAGATTTTTTCAGAAGAAGAATGGAAAAATGCCGGCTTTACATGGGATATACTGGAAAAAATCTGTGAGTATTTTTATAAACACCGGACATTCTATTCGAAAGTACTGCAGATTGAGGGGCAGAACTCTTTTACAGAACATTTCCGGGATATTTTAGTCCCTGTCAATCGTAAATTTCTTGCGATGGTAGAGGAAGAGGAAAAAGGAGAGCACGACGAATTTTATATTCATTTCTTTTCGGATGCATTTCTGGCAGCACTGGTGAGATGGCTTGAGGACAGGGAATGTGTGTCCCCGCAGGAATTCAGTGCACTGTTGCGTTCGAGTGTGGAAATGATTGCAAAGTATGTGCTGCACAGTCAGAAATAAGGGCAGAAGTATTCTGTAATCTGGAAAAATTCGACAAATTTTACCCACATTCGTGCATTTGTCCACTTGAATTTAAGAAGAGAAAAGATATAATACTTTTCAGATTACACAAAAACATTTCTGTCATGTTATGGCGACAGAATGAAAGGAAGTTGAGATTATGAATAAAATGTCATTACAGAAGAGTATTCAGAACTTTGGAATCAAGCAGGCCTTAAAGTATATGGAGAAAGATCCGGAGGAGAATATTCCGAAACTGATGGATATGGTTGACAAATTTGCACCGGACGGATGGTATGAGGCACAGAGAAATATGATCCGCAAGGTGATTCAGGAGAGGGGAAACTGGTACCAGCTGATTCTTCGCATTTATCAGCTGAATCCGGAAGTCCGTAAGGCATTCTTCCAGAATTTCATTTTCAATGCAAGCTTAAAAGGCAGCGCACTGCAGGAGCAGCTTGCTGAAGAAAACAACTGTAACATTCCGTGGGCAATTCTGTTAGACCCTACCTCTGCATGTAATTTACACTGTACCGGATGCTGGGCAGCAGAGTATGGCCATCAGCTGAATCTGGATCTGGATACGATTGATTCTATCGTACGTCAGGGTAAGGAGCTTGGTACCTATATGTATATTTATACAGGTGGAGAACCATTGGTACGTAAAAAAGACCTGATCAAGATCTGTGAGATGCATCCGGATTGTGAATTCCTTTCTTTCACAAACGGTACTTTGATTGATGAAGAGTTCTGCCAGGAAATGCTTCGTGTCAAGAACTTTGTTCCGGCGATCAGTCTGGAAGGATTCGAGACAGCCAACGATGGACGAAGAGGCGAAGGTGTATTTGATAAAGTACAGCATGCCATGAGCCTGTTAAAGAGCCATGGTTTACCATTTGGTATTTCCACCTGCTATACCAGAAAGAATTTAGATGATGTAACCAGCGAAAAATTCTTTGATATGCTGGTTGAGAGTGGTGCATTATTTGTATGGTTCTTCCACTATATGCCGGTTGGAAATGATGCAGCAGTGGAACTTCTGCCTACACCTGAGCAGCGTGAGGAAATTTTCCATCGTATCCGTAAGTTCCGTCAGACAAAGGCAATATTTAGCATGGATTTCCAGAATGACGCACAGTTTGTCGGCGGATGTATCGCCGGTGGACGAAGATATTTACATATCAATGCCAAGGGTGATGTGGAGCCATGCGTATTTATTCATTATTCCAATGCAAATATTCATGACTGCAGCCTGCTGGATGCTTTAAAGAGCCCATTATTCCAGGCATATCATGACAACCAGCCGTTTAATGACAATATGCTTCGTCCGTGTCCGATGCTTGAGAACCCGGATAAGCTTGGAGAGATGGTAAAAGAGTCAAAGGCAGTAAATACCGATTATCAGTCACCGGAGACACCGGAACATCTGAAAGAAAAGGCTGCTCCTTATGCCGAGAACTGGACACCTACAGCAGAAAAACTCTGGAACAAAGAAAAAGAAAAGATTGCAGCAGGAAAAGCCGGCGTGGAACAGTAATGATAAGTTTTCTCAATAAGGACAGCCGGATTGTTGTTGCATAAAGTGTGGGACTCCGCTATTTATCGGATGATAGATGGTGTGAGTCCTTTTTTATGCTCTTTTTTGCACGCCGTGGTGACTAAAAAAATACTTGCAAATTGGAAAAATGGGGCATAAAATACGTTTTTAAACAGGAAAACAAAATTATAAATCAGTTACTAAGGAGGAAACAACGATGTTAAAGTGTTTCAAAAATTTTGATGCAAAGAAAACCGGACTTTTTGCAGCAGGTGTACTGTTTGGTACCGCAGGAATCAAGATTCTTTCCAGCAAGGATGCAAAGAAACTTTATACAAATTGTACAGCAGCCGTACTCCGTGCAAAGGAAGTTGTTTTAAAGACCGCTACAAAGGTACAGGAGAATGCAGAGGATATCTATGCAGAAGCAAAGCAGATCAACGAAGACCGTGCAGCAAAAGAAGAGGAAGTATTTGACGGTGAGGAAGTAACCAAAGAGACAACTGCCGAAGAGACAGAAACTACCGAAGAGACAGCAGAGGCATAAAAACGCATGAAAGAGATGTTACGCAATAAGTAACATCTCTTTTATCGAAAGCAGGTTAAAGATATGAAATTTCAAATCAGACATGAGATAAGAGGAAGAATGAGAATTCACGTGATCCAGAGCCGTATGTCATTTGCACAGGCAGATACATTACAGTATTATCTGGAACAGTGTGAATCTGTGATTTCCGCAAAAATTCAAAATCGTACCGAAGATGTGACCATTTGTTATGAAGGAAGCAAAGATGCAATCCTTGAAGTGTTAAAGGCATTTTCGTATGAAAAGACGGATGTTCCGGATACCTATATTAAAAATTCCGGAAGAGAAATGAATCAGCATTACTGGGATCAGCTGGTGGAGCAGACGTTCTGGCATTTCGGTAACAAACTGTTTCTGCCGTTTTCCGTTCGTGCAGTCATCACAGCGGTGAAATCCGTGAAGTATATCTGGAAAGGGCTTCAGACTCTGTTTCAGGGTAAGATCGAGGTTCCGGTACTGGATGCAACTGCCATTGGTGTTTCCATTATCCGTGGTGATTTTGCGACCGCAGGATCTGTGATGTATCTGCTTGGTATCGGAGAGACGCTGGAAGAATGGACACATAAGAAATCCGTGGGAGATCTGGCACGCAGTATGTCACTCAACATCAGCAAGGTATGGATGATGTGTGATGGACAGGAAATACTCGTTTCCGCAGACAACGTGCAGTCCGGAGATGAAGTGCGCATTCATATGGGAAATGTGATCCCGTTTGACGGAACGGTAACGGATGGAGAGGCAATGGTAAATCAGGCATCTTTAACCGGAGAATCGGTTCCGGTCCGCAAAGTACCTGATGGCGTGGTATATGCCGGAACGGTTGTCGAGGAAGGCGAGATTACGATCCGCGTCAGAGAAGTAAACGGATCAAGCAAGTATGAAAAGATCATGGCGATGATCGAGGAATCAGAGAAACTGAAATCCTCACTGGAAGGAAAAGCCGAACATTTAGCAGATAAACTGGTGCCATATACTTTCCTGGGAACAGGGCTTGTATGGCTGTTTACCAGAAATGTGACAAAGGCAGTTTCTGTACTTATGGTAGATTTCTCCTGTGCACTGAAACTTGCAATGCCATTGTCCGTGCTCTCTGCAATCCGGGAAGCAAGTACCTATAACATTACCGTAAAGGGAGGCAAGTATCTGGAAGCTATGGCGGAAGCGGATACCATCGTCTTTGATAAGACCGGTACACTGACCAAGGCACAGCCGACAGTGGCAAAGATTGTTTCCTTCAATGATCAGTCCGAGGATGAACTGCTTCGTATTGCTGCCTGTTTAGAGGAACATTTTCCACATTCCATGGCAAAGGCTGTGGTACGTGAGGCAGTAAACCGGAATCTGGTACATGAGGAACTTCACTCAAAGGTAGAGTACATTGTCGCACACGGTATTTCTTCCAAGATCGGGGAGAAACATATTGTGATCGGAAGCTATCATTTCGTATTTGAGGATGAGAATGCTACAATTCCGGAGGGAAAGAAAGAGATATTTGAGCAGCTTCCGGAGCAGTATTCACACCTGTATATGGCGATTGACGGAGTGCTTGTGGCAGTTATCTGCATCGAAGATCCACTTCGTCCGGAAGCGGTTGAGGTTATTGCAAAGTTAAAGAAACTCGGAATCTCCAAGGTTGTTATGATGACCGGGGACAGTGACCGCGTGGCATCTGCGATTGCGAAAAAAGTCGGTGTGGATGAGTATCATTCCGAGGTATTGCCGGAAGATAAAGCAAGCTTTGTTGAGGCAGAAAAGAATGCCGGAAGAAAGGTGATCATGGTCGGTGACGGTATCAATGATTCTCCGGCATTGTCTGCAGCGGATGTCGGCATTGCCATCAGTGATGGCGCAGAGATTGCACGCGAGATTGCAGATGTGACGGTGGGGGCAGATGATCTCCATGAGCTTGTTACTTTAAAGAAGATCAGTAATGGGTTGATGGAGCGGATTCACAGAAATTACCGTCTGATTGTAGGCATTAACACCTCATTGATCGTTCTTGGCGTGGCAGGGGCATTTCCACCAACCACATCGGCATTGCTTCACAACACGTCCACACTTCTGATCAGCTTAAAGAGCATGAACAATCTGCTCGATGAAAAGGAAGAAGTAACAGAAGAAAATGTAGCAGAAGCATTTGCATAATGGAAACAAAACTGTCTGATTCTCATAAAATAAAAAGAATGAGAATAAGGCAGGAACAAAATGAAAGAATTATATCCTGGGGATCAGGGAATCTGGGTACAATATCTGCAGCTGGCATTGCAGCGTGCAGGACAGCAGGTGATGCTGGATGGAATTTTTGGACCAAAGACCTGTGCAGCCGTGGAAAAAGTAATGGGCAGCAGCGGAAAGTGTGCGGTAAAAGAAGCACAGTGGAACCGTCTACTGCCCTTTTTACGTGGGTATATCACACACGAGGTAAAAGCAGGAGATACCTTTTTCTCCATTGCGAAAATGTATGATACAACGATGGAACGAGTGATGCATGCAAATCCCGGAACGGATGCCGGAGCATTACAGATTGGAAGTACGGTTGTTGTACCACTTAATTTTCCGTTGGTTTCCGGAGAAGTTCCATACACTTCCCTGCTTACCGGGTGGATCATTGAGGGCTTGCAGGCACGTTATCCCTATCTGCAGGTGGGAACGATCGGAAGAAGTGTTATGGGAACACCCCTGTGGTCGCTGCAGTTGGGAAATGGTCCGGTAGAGGTGGGGTACAATGCTTCCTTTCATGCAAATGAGAGTATTACCACACCGGTACTTTTAAAGTTTGCGGAGCGGCTGCTGGAGGCATATGCAGACGAACGTATGTATGAAGAACTGTACCCGGAGCGGCTGTTTGAAGAGTATTCCCTGTATCTTGTACCATTGGTTAATCCGGATGGTGTGGATCTGGTAAATGGGCTTTTGACGGAAGGATTTTATTATCGCCGTGCGGTCCGCATTGCGTCCGGATTCCCGGATATTCCGTTTCCGGACGGATGGAAGGCAAATATTCAGGGAGTTGATCTGAATCTGCAGTTTCCGGCAGGATGGGATATGGCAAAGAAAATAAAATTTGAACAGGGGTATAACCGTCCGGCACCGAGGGATTACGTGGGACAGACACCGCTCAGCGTCCCGGAGAGTATTGCCATGTTTGATTTTACGAGAAACCATGATTTTTCCCTGATTCTTGCATATCACACACAGGGAGAAGTGATTTATTGGAAGTATCTGGATGAGGAACCGGAAGGCGCCCGCCGCATTGCGGAATATTTTGCAAAAGTGAGCGGTTACCGGATTGAGGAAACACCGGCGGCATCCGGGTATGCCGGATACAAAGACTGGTTTATCAATTTTTATGACCGTCCGGGATATACCATCGAGGCGGGGCTGGGAGAAAATCCGCTGCCGATGGAGCAGTTTTCGAAAATTTATAAAGACAATGTGGGAATCCTGCTTGGAGGAATGACGGAACTTGAATAAAAAATGAGGATTACCTCTGGTAATCCTCGTAAATTTTTTTGATGTGATTGTAGATTTTACTTCCAATGGTAGTATCAAACGTTTTGACCAGTGCGTTGTTTAATGCAAGTTTATTTTCGGATTCCTCCACCGCTTTATAGATGGATGTGTATTTGCCGGCCGGGAGTTTTTCGTCTTTTAATTCCGTTCGTATTTTTTTGCGGATTGCTTCCGGAAGTTTTTTCTTTTCCGGCTTCTTTTTTTCCACAATTTCTTTTGTCTCTTTTACCCCTTTCGTCTCTTTTTTTGATTCTTTGGGAACGTGATCCGATTTTTTCTTCTTTTTCTTTGTGGAGGTTCCCTTTTTTGAAGAAACATCCTTTGGGGTGGAAGGGGAAGCAATGCTTGGCTGGCGGAAGGCTTCGATGTTTCTTCCGCGCCAGAAATCGACAATACTGTCAAACCCGGTATCCTGGCTGATGATGTAAACCGGACCTTTTTCCCCTTTCCCGATCAGGAATCCAAGATAGGTGGCCAGCTGGAAATCCAGATAATTTTTAGCTACCTTGTGTGTTTCAATATATTCGATCACCGCTTTGGACGCCATCATTTCTACATGTGTTTCAAAAGGGATGGACTTGATGCTGTCTCCGTAAAAAATGACAACACGGTCAGATGCAGAGAGTTTTTTGATGTCTGTTACACCATCGTTGTGTACATTTTCATAGTCTACAAGATAAATGCCCATAGGTATTGTTCCTCTTTTCCTTAAGATGTATCCATTATACGTCAAATTCGAAGGGATGGCAAGAAGGGGGATAGGGTTAAGAAAGGGTAAAGGATAGAGGAGCAGGCTGGAAAACGAATTCTTTATGCTGAATGATTGGTTGACGGAAGTGTGGTGAAATGTTATAATTATTGAATAACAAGTTTGATATTGTTGGATAATTTTCACAAAATCGAACGGCTTTACGGGAAGGAGAATAAAGTTATGAAGAACATGAAGGTAAGAACCAAGCTGAATCTGATTCTGGTTCTGGTCATTTTACTTGTGGCTCTCGGGAGTGTTGTTTCCGTCAAAAACATGGAAGATGTGAAAGACAAAGCACTGGAAACGATGGATGCATCGTCCCGCCAGAGTTATGATGATTCGATCAAAGAGCAGGTGGGGGTGGTCATCTCCCTTTTGACAGAGATAAACGAGGAATATAAGGCAGGAACGTATACCCTCGATGAAGCAAAACAGATTGCGGCAGAGGAAGTGCGTCAGATGCGTTACGGAGAGGCTGGTTACTTCTGGATTGACCAGTCAGATGGTACAAATGTGGTTCTGCTTGGCAGTGATACCGAGGGGACGAACCGTATGGATACCAAGGATGCAAAAGGATACCAGATGGTGAAAGAAATCATACGTGTAGCAGTGGAAGACGGTGGAGGATATACAGATTATGTATTCCCGAAAGAAGGAGAGACAAAACCTTCCCCGAAGCGTTCCTACAGTGAGTACTTTGAACCGTTTGACTGGGTGGTCGGTACCGGAAATTATACGGATTATATTGATACTGCCATTGCAAAGCAGGACAAGGTATTTTCCAGCTATGCCATGCAAAAGGCAATCGCCCTGATCGCGGTATGTATTGTGATGCTTGCGGTTGTTGCAGTACTTGTTTTTATGATCGCACAGGATATTACAAAGTCGTTAAAGAAAGTTGTCGCAGAGATTGAAGTGATTGCAGGCGGTAATTTTGCCCGCAAGATGCAGACGAATATGATGAAACGGAAAGATGATTTCGGACAGCTGGCAGGAACACTCGAGACGATGCGGGAATCGGTATGCGGATTGCTTTCCCAGGTAAAGGCAGAGGCGGCAAATATTGATGCCGTTGTGGAATCGATGGATACCAATATATCAAATCTGAATGGAGAAATCGAGGATGTGTCTGCAACGACCGAGCAGCTTGCTGCAAGTACCGAGGAGACGGCGGCATCGGCAGAGCAGATCAACAGCATGACCCAGCAGATTGACGGAGCGGCAAAAGAGATTGCCGTACGTGCACAGGACGGAGCTACGGAAGCAGAAGAAATCCATAAGCGTGCAGCACAGACGAAGGAAACAACGGTGGAGAACCGGCGGAAAATCCAGACGATGCTGGAAGAAATCCGGGGAAGGCTGGAACAGGCACTTAAAGAGGCAAAGGTTGTGGAACAGATCGGTGTGCTTGCAGATTCTATCCTTGCGATTACCGGACAGACCAATCTGCTTGCTCTGAATGCATCCATTGAGGCAGCACGCGCGGGCGAGGCAGGAAAGGGATTTGCAGTTGTTGCAGAGGAAATCCGGGTACTGGCAGAACAGTCCAAAGATGCCGTGGCAAATATTCAGGCTGTGACGGAAAACGTGGATAATGCAGTAGGAAATCTGGCAAAGGATTCCAACCATCTGCTGGATTTTGTAGATACGGATATTGTGAAGAGTTTTGACGATTTTGAGAAAATGGCAGACGATTATAACATGGATGCCTCTAAAATTAACGATCTGGTATCGGATTTCAGTGCGACTTCCGAAGAACTGGTAGCATCTATTTCCAATATTACAGAGGCGATTGACGGAATTACCTCTGCATCCAATGACAGTGCTGCAGGTACAACAAATATTGCACAAAAAACCGTTTCGATTGCAGGCGGATCGGCAGAAGTCATGAAAGGGGTTAAGACAGCGGAAGCTTCCGCAGAAGAACTCCGCAGGAATGTAAGCAACTTTGTGATCGAAGAATAAGAAAATAAGAAATATAAAAGGGAATTTTATAAAGGGAAAGTGGTTCATGAACTGCTTTCCCTTTTTATCTGTTCACAAAATGAACACAGAGTTTACATTTTTTACACACGCAAAAGCGATACACTGTTTCCGTAAAGGGCATTTTGTTGTCCAAAAAAGAAAAGGAGCATTTCGCTGTGATTGAGATCAATAATCTTGTAAAAAAATACGGGGATCATACGGCTGTCGATCATCTGTCACTCGTTGTGGAACCGGGGAAAATTTATGGTTTTCTGGGGCCGAATGGGGCTGGCAAATCAACAACGATGAATATGATAACCGGATATCTCGGTGCGACAAGCGGAGAGATTAAAATTAACGGGCATGACATTTTAAAGGAGCCGGAGGAAGCAAAGAAATGTATCGGTTATCTGCCGGAACTTCCGCCACTGTACATGGATATGACAGTAAAGGAGTATCTGGATTTTGTGGCAGATTTAAAACAGCTGGAAAAAAGTCTGCGTAAACGATATGTGGAAGAGGCAATGGAAACAACCGGTACGACAGAAGTGGCAGGGCGTATGATCCGCAATCTGTCCAAGGGATACCGGCAGCGTGTCGGGTTTGCACAGGCGATCCTGGGGTATCCGGAGATCATTATACTCGATGAGCCTACGGTCGGACTGGACCCGAAACAGATCATAGAGATCCGTGAACTGATCCGGCATCTGGGAGAAAAACATACGGTGATCTTAAGTTCCCATATTTTGCCGGAAATTTCTGCCGTGTGTGATCATGTGTTTATTATTTCCAAAGGAAAGCTTGTAGCGAGCGACTCTACGGAGAATCTGGTAAATCTGATGTCGGGTGCACAGGAGATTGAACTGACGGTGCGGACCGGTGCCGGGGAAGCAGCCGGATACTTACAGGGAGAAGAAAACATTGCAAGGGTTGAGCAGGCGGATCATGATAAAATCCGTATTTATGCAAAGAAAGGTGCCGATGTGCGGGAAGAAGTTTTCCGGCAGATGGCAGAGCATAACGTTTTGGTGCTGGAGATGAAGACCGTGACGAAATCTCTTGAAGATGTATTCCTTGAGATTACCCAGGAAGGAGGTGCACAGTAATGTTTGCTGTGTTAAAAAGAGAATTCCGGTCGTATTTCCAGAATGTGATCGGCTGGCTGTTTGTGGCCGCCCTTATGGCACTGTTCGGACTGTATTTTTATGTGTATAATCTCCGGCAGGGATATCCGTATCTGTATTATACGTTAAGTGCCATTACGATTATTTTTATGATTGCGGTACCGATCCTTACAATGCGCAGTTTTGCAGAGGACCGGAAAAATAAAACGGATCAGCTGATGCTGACAGCACCGGTACCGGTGGCAAAGGTTGTGCTCGGAAAATATCTGGCAATGCTTGCGGTGTTTACCGTGGATATTGCAGTTTTCTGTGTGACACCGCTCATTTTACGGGCGTTTGGAACAATTCCCATGGGCGAGAGCTATATTGCCATACTGGCGTTCTGGTTATATGGAGCAGCTTCCATTGCGGTAGGTATGTTTATTTCCGCATTGACGGAAAGCCAGGTGATTGCGGCAGTTCTGACGTTTGTGGTACTGTTTATCAGTTATATGATGCAGAGTCTGACAGGACTTATTTCATCGGATGGAAACTGGCTGACAAAGATTTTAAACTGTCTGGATCTGTATGCACCGTTTGAAAAATTCCAGGGGGGCTGTCTGGACATTACGGCAATCCTCTATTATGTAACGGTTATTGTATTATTTAATTTCTTTACCGTGCAGGCCATTCAGAAACGGCGTTGGAGCATCAGCAAAAAGACATTTTCGCTCAGCGTTTTTTCAAGCAGTTTTATTGTCGTAGTTTTCGCTCTTGCCGTGGTTGCCAACCTGGCAGTCGATGCGCTGCCGACGAGAATTACCTCGGTGGACTGTTCGTATTCTAAATTGTATTCCATTACAAAGGATACGAAAAAGACCATGAAAAAACTGAAAAGTGATGTGACCATCTATGTTCTGGCAGCGGAAAAAAGCAAGGACGCACAGATTGATTCCATGCTGGAGCGTTACAAAGATCTGTCCGGGCATATCAGGGTAAAATACGTCAATCCGAAGAGTAAACCTTATTTTTATAAGGACTATACGGACAATGCACCGACCAGCAACAGTCTGATCGTTGTCAGTGACAAGCGTTCGAAAGTGATAGATTATTATGATATCTATGATTATCAGTCAAACATGGATTATTCCACATATTCCTACAACAACGAACTGAAGGGATTCGATGCGGAAGGACAGATTACAAGTGCCATCCAGTATGTAACGATGGATGCGAACCAGCTCCCTGTCGTATACCAGATCACCGGACATGATGAGGCTGCAATCGGAAGTGCATTTTCGGATGTCATCAGCAAATCCAATATGACATTGTCTTCCGTGGAACTGTTAAATGAAGAAAGTGTTCCGAAGGATGCGGCAGCGATTATTATCAATGCACCGCAGAAAGATTTTAATAAAAATGATGCACAGAAAGTAATTGATTATCTGCAAAAAGGCGGAAAAGCGATTATCGTGGGAATGTATTCCGAGACCGAGATGCCGAATTTTGCATCGATTCTGGATACTTACGGAGTAAGCTTTACCACAGGGCCGATCGCGGATAATGATGCACAGCATTATTATAATATGGGAGGTCCGCTGTATCTGCTGCCAAATGTAAACAGCAGTTCGTATACCGGAAGTCTTTCCGGCGGATATGTATATCTTCCGATTTCTCTGGGAATCAATTATCCGCAGAACAGCACGACGGATGACACGGAGAGTACAGAGGAGAGTAAGACAACGTATACTTCTTTACTGGATACTTCCGATGATGCGGTTGCAAAGAACAATCCAAACAGTATGCAGGATTATGGATACGAAGACGGAGACGACAAGGGACCGTTTAGTGTCGGACTGGCGGTAGAAGATAAAGTCGATGATGATCACACAACGCAGCTTGTGGTATTTGCAAGTCCGTATGTATTCAGCGATGAGGCAAGTCAGATGACGACAAACAATGCATCACTGTTTTCCGGTGTGATCGGAAATATGATCACAGATACCCAGTCGGCCGGCAGCGTAATTCCGGAAAAAGAGTACACGCTCAGTAATCTGACAGTAAATGCATTACATGCGGCACTTCTGGGACTGCTGGTTACCATTATGCTTCCAATCCTGTTACTGGCCGGAGGAATTGTAATCTTTATGGTAAGGAGAAAGAAATAAAGAATGAAAAAGCAGAAAATACAGATGCTTGTGGTGGTCATTCTTCTGGTGGTCTGCATTGTTGCTTATATTTTTATCAGCAAAAACGCAGGGAAACTGGATTCCACAGAGAATGACGAACCAAATGCATCTATGGGAAATGTGACAGAAAGTGTTCTGGAGACGGAGACAGAATCTGTCCCGACTACAGAAACAACAGAAAAATAATTATTTCTTGTGCGTAAGTTTGTATAGGAACGTATAAGCCCAGATCAGTACCGGGATCACGAAGGTGGCAAAGATAGAAGCTTTGAACATTTTCATGGTTCCGGTATTGTCTGTGATGGCGCATACCAGTGTACTTAGGTACAGAACAATCAGTAAAATGATGCCAATGATGGCAAGAATCTGTTTTCCTTTTTTCATATGAACAACCTCCTTGGCTAAATATGCTATTTGCAGGAAACCTGTAAACCGTAACTTTATGATACGGGAAATGGCAGGTTTCGTCAAGAAAGGGCTTGGAAAATGGCAGACATTTTGTTATAATAAACATACATGCATCAAGGCATGTAAATTCGTAAGTGATAAAGGTGGTATAAAAATGGCTATATTGCAGGATTGGCAGAAAATTGCCTACAATGAGAACGCAAGTCAGGGGGAACTTCAGAAATTCTGGCAGAGATATTTCCTGTTAGAGAAGGGTGTGTATGAGAAATTATTGACAAACCCGGATGAAAAAGTCGAAGGAACGGTAAAAGAACTTGCTGATAAGTATGGACTTACCATTCTGGAGATGGCTGGTTTCTTAGACGGAATCAATGACAGTCTGGTAAACGACAATCCAATCGAAACAATGGATGAGAATACCAGGGTAAATCTTGTTTTCGATAAGGAAAAGCTGTACAAGAACATGGTAGATGCCAAGGCTGACTGGCTTTACAATCTTCCGATGTGGGATGACATTTTTGATAAAGAGACAAAGCACAGACTGTATATGGAACAGAAAAAATCCGGTACGGTTATCGTCGGCAAAAAGGTTGGACGTAATGATCCGTGTCCATGCGGCAGTGGAAAGAAATACAAATTCTGCTGTGGAAAGAATAAATAATTTTCAAATTTTGAAATACAAATTCCCGGTATCAGAAAAACTGATACCGGGCTTTTTTAAAAAGAAGAACAGGAACAGAATAAGACCATGTGGTTTGGTACATACTGATGTGGCAGCGATGATTTAACACAAGGAGGTATGTAAGATGACAAAACTGGATTGTAATGTGGTAAACTGTTCTTATAATGCAGACAACTGCTGCAGACGAACGGATATTCAGGTGGAAGGAACACAGGCAAAAACTTCTTCCGAAACCTGTTGTGGAAGTTTTGCACCGAAAGGATGTGGATGTCAGTCCTGTCATACAACAGATGTCAAAAAAGATACAACCGTCAGCTGTGAAGCGTGTGAGTGCAAATTCAACGAGGATCATGCCTGTCATGCGGGACACATTGGTATTTCCGGCGGACATGCAGACAGCAGCAGGGAGACAGAGTGCGGCAGTTTTGTATGCAGCTGCTGACAGGGGCATATGGGCGGCAGACTGCCGCCCTGCCAGTGAAAGGAGAAAAGGAATGGAACAACTAACGGATTACAGCATTAATTTTCCACATTTACATATTTATCTGCACCATGTCGGAAAAAATATCATGATCGGAAATTTTTCGGTGGCATATTATGGAATTGTGATTGCAATCGGAATGCTAGCAGGACTTGGAATCGCCTGCTGGATGGCAAAACGGACCGGCCAGAAAACGGATACTTATTTTGACCTGGCACTCGTTGCCATTATCTGTTCTGTCATTGGGGCGCGGGTTTATTATGTGATATTCCGTTGGGATCTATACAAGGACGATCTGCTGAGTGTGTTCAATCTGCGGCAGGGAGGTCTGGCGATTTACGGAGGCGTGATTGCGGCAATCATTACCGTGTTTGTGTTTTCACGGGTACGGAAACTGTCCATGGGTCTGCTTTGCGATACCGCGGGACTTGGTCTGGTCTTAGGACAGGTCATCGGCCGGTGGGGAAATTTCTTTAACAGGGAGGCATTTGGCGGTTATACGGACGGGTTGTTTGCCATGCAGCTGCCGCTTTCTGCCGTCCGATCCTCGGATGTGACGGACAGCCTGCTGCAGCATGTGGTGGAAGTAAATGGTATCTCTTATATCCAGGTACATCCCACGTTTCTCTATGAATCCTTGTGGAATCTGATTCTTTTGATCCTTCTGATCCTGTTTACCAGACACAAGCGGTTTGATGGGGAAGTCTTTTTGCTGTATCTGGCAGGGTATGGGATTGGAAGGTTCTGGATAGAATCCCTGCGGACGGACCAGCTGCTGCTCCCGGTCATCGGTTATCCGGTGTCCATGGCACTTGCAGCACTTCTTGTGGTCGTATCGGTTTCCTGGATCATCATCTGGCATATCCATCGGCACAAAAAAACAGCATAAAATACATCTGGATGGGAAAATCCTCCACACGTGGAAACGTGTGGAGGATTTTTTTTGGAAAAAATACGGCAATCGTCTATCCATTTTCAAGAAAGACCGGGAAAAACCCTTGATTTCAGGGTGGTTTTAGGGTATTATGGTTACATAGTGGTGGAAAGTGGAGTGAAAAATCCACTTTGTGGTACAAAGTGGTGAGAAAACAGAAGTTCAGAAAATGAGGAAGGGGAGGTGAGTCTGCCATGTTTATGGGCGAATACAATCATTCGGTTGATGCAAAAGGCAGACTGATCGTACCTTCCAAGTTCCGGGAACAACTTGGCAATGAATTTGTTGTGACAAAGGGACTGGATGGATGCCTCTTTGTTTATTCCCAGGAAGAATGGAAACGGATTGAGGAGAGTCTTCGTGAAAAACCACTGACTTCAAAAGATGCAAGAAAGTTTATGCGATTCTTTTTTGCAGGAGCTGCAAACTGCGAAGTGGACAAGCAGGGAAGAATTTTACTTCCGGCGAATCTGAGGGAATACGCAGGAATCGATAAAGAAGTTGTTTCCGTTGGTGTATTCAGTCGTGTGGAGATCTGGAGCAAAGAACGGTATCTGGAAAACAACGATTTTGACGATATGGATGAGATCGCAGAGCATATGGCAGAGTTGGGAATTGGAATCTAAATATGGAGTTTAAACATTATTCCGTTCTTTTGAACGAGACAATTGAACAATTACATATTCGCCCGGATGGCATTTATGTGGATGGAACGCTTGGGGGAGGCGGACATTCACTGGAAATATGCAGACATCTGACAACTGGAAGACTCATCGGAATCGACCAGGATGCGGATGCCATTGCCGCTGCCACAGAGAGACTGAAAGATTATGCAGACAGGGTTACCATCGTAAGAAGCAATTATGCACAGATGGCGGACGTGTTGAAGAATCTCGGAATCGAAAAAGTGGATGGAATCATTCTCGATCTGGGAGTTTCTTCTTTCCAGCTGGATACACCGGAACGCGGGTTTACCTACCGGAGTGAGGATGCACCGCTGGATATGCGGATGGACAAGCGTCAGCGCCTGACCGCAAGGGACATTGTGAACGATTACAGTGAAGCGGAACTGTTCCGCATAATTCGTGATTATGGAGAGGATCGGTTCGCAAAGAATATTGCAAAGCATATTGTACAGGCGCGGAAAGAAAAAGCGATTGAAACGACCGGGGAACTCAACGCAATCATCCGTGGAGCCATCCCGATGAAAGTACAGGTGACCGGAGGACATCCTTCCAAGCGGACGTATCAGGCAATCCGCATTGAGCTGAATCATGAACTTGATGTACTTCGTGATACGTTAGATACCATGATTGATTTGTTGGATGATGGGGGAAGAATCTGCATTATCACATTTCATTCACTGGAAGACCGTATTGTAAAATCCAACTTCAAAAAGAACGAAAATCCGTGTACATGCCCGAGCAATTTTCCGGTCTGTGTATGTGGAAAGAAATCCAAAGGACGTGTGGTGACAAAAAAGCCCGTTCTGCCTTCGGAGAAGGAACTCGAAGAGAACAGCAGATCAAAGAGTGCAAAATTACGCGTGTTTGAGCGTGTGGAAGATGGAATGGAAAGCAGGGAAGCGTTATGAGCAGTAAAAACTATTATGTAAACGGGAATACCGTGAGAGAACTGGATACACCGGTTCGGCACAATCAGAGAACACGCAAAGAAATCGAAGAGGCAAGACGCCGCAAAAACCGTAGAAATGCAGCGAGAAGGAATCGCCAGAGAGCGATGGAGATGAGCCGCGGTTATGTGGTATTTCTTACGGCATGTGTAGTGATCACTGCACTGACTGCCGTTTTGTTTGTACAAATGCAGTCGCAGATGACGACACGAATGAAAAATGTGGCAAATCTGGAGAGTCAGCTGGCAGATCTTCGCGCGGACAATGATGCACGTTATAAAAATCTTACAACTTCAACAGACCTTGAACATATCAAAAAAGTGGCAATGAAAAAGCTTGGCATGAAATATCCAACGGAAAAACAGGTGGTATATTATACCGTGGAAAACAGCAATTTCATGGATCAGTATGAGGATATTCCATCCAAATAACAGGAGTCAGATGTGAGAAGAAAGAGAAGAAGACCGGCACAGAAATTTAACCGGAAGATGCGGACAAAACTGATGGTTTTGTTTTCCCTTATTCTGGCTGTTTTGTGTGGACTGGTCGGCAGATTGACTTATATTGAACACACGAAAGGGGAAACCTATCAGAAAAAAGTACTTTCCATGCAGTCCTATGACAGTAAAACGATTCCGTACCAGAGGGGAGAAATCATCGACCGTTCCGGTACGGTTCTTGCTACCAGTGTGGCAGTCTATAATGTGATTTTAGACTGTACCGTTGTCAATGACAAAGAAGAGTATGTTGATCCGACCGTGGAAGCACTGGTGAAATGTTTCCCGGAATTGGATGAAACGGAGATCCGCAGAATTATAAAAGAAAAAAAGGATAAACGCTATATTGTACTTGCCAAGAAAGTACCATATGACGAAGTACAGCCTTTTGTGGAACTGCAGGATGCCATAGACAAAAAGGGAAACAAAGTGAACCCGGATATCAAGGGCGTTTGGTTTGAAAAAGAATATCAGAGAAATTATCCGTTTGGATCTTTAGCCTCTTCCGTGATTGGTTTTACTTCTTCCGGGAATGTCGGCACAACCGGACTGGAGAATTATTACAACAGTACATTAAACGGAATCAATGGGCGGGAGTACGGTTATCTGGACTCGGACAGTGATTTTGAAAAGACCGTTATTGATGCACAGGACGGGGATACGCTGGTGACATCCATCGACGCAAATATCCAGTCCATCGTTGAAGAAAAAATCAAAGACTGGAATGAAAAATACCGGGACAACTATTATAAAGGAACCGGAAGTATCAATACGGCAGCGATTGTCATGAATCCAAACAACGGAGAAATCCTTGCCATGGCAGATTATCCGAATGTGGATCTGAACAATCCGAGAGATCTGAGCAAGTGGTACACCAAAAAACAGATCAAAAATATGTCCGAGGATGAAAAAATGGATGCGCTCAATGAGATATGGCAGAATTTTTGTGTATCCTCAACGTATGAGCCGGGATCTGTACAGAAACCTTTTACGGTTGCGTGTGGACTCGAAACCGGAACAATCAAAGATAAAATGACATTTGACTGTGATGGGTACGAGGATTTTAATGGACAGAAGGTGCGCTGCGTGGCGCGCTACGGACATGGAATAGAAACCGTCCGGAAGACACTTATGGATTCCTGTAATGATGCCATCATGCAGATGTCATACAAAATCGGAAAGAATCATTTTACAGAGTACCAGTCCATCTATGGATTTGGACAGAAAACGGGAATTGATCTGCCGGGAGAGGCAAATACCGCATCTTTGATGTATCAGGTGGAAGATATGAAACCGATCGATCTGGCAACCAATGCATTCGGACAGAACTATAACTGTACGATGGTCCAGATGGTGAGTGGATTTGCGTCACTGATCAATGGCGGAACTTATTATCAGCCGCATCTGGTAACCAAAATCACGGATTCGACAGGAAATACGATTTCCACGGTGGAACCGAAAGCTGTGAAACAGACCATTTCCCAGAGTACCAGCGATAAAATCCGGGATTATCTGCAGAGTGTTGTAAAGGAAGGTACGGGAAATACGGCAAAAGTGGATGGATATTCTATGGGCGGTAAAACAGGAACCGCACAGAAGTTTCCGCGTGGAAACGGAAAATATCTTGTTTCATTTATGGGATTTGCCCCATACGACAACCCGCAGGTACTGATCTATGTGGTTGTGAATGAACCAAATGTGGCAGACCAGCCGCACAGCGTGTTTGCGCAGAACATTGCGCGTGAGATCTTAGAAGAAGTTCTTCCGTATATGAATATTTATCCGGATGAAAAGAAGACCGGTGTAAACAAGGGCTATGATGTTACCGGGTCAAAAGACAGCTCACAGTATACCGGAAAGCATAACGGAACCAAGTCCAGAAATGAAAAGAAAAAGAAGAACTAAAGACAGAGAGTTCTTAGAAAGGCTCTGCAGTGCATATGCTTTAAGAAAAGGATCGTGGTGCTTTTCATGGAGTGGAATAAAACCTATCACCGCAGAAAAATATGTATCATATTCTTTTCTGTTGTTCTGATGTCGATGGTTTTGTGCGGGCGTCTGGTCTATCTTATGCTTTTTGAGGGAAAATATTATGAGACGCAGGCAAAAGATCTGCAGCAGAGAGAAAGAAAAATAAAAGCCGCCAGAGGCAAAATTCTGGATCGAAATGGTGTAGTACTGGCAGATAACAAATCAGTCTGCACCATTTCTGTCATACATAACCAGATAAAGGAACCGGAAGCGGTCATTGCCATGCTCGTAAAGGAGCTTGGAATTCCGGAAGAAAAGGTCCGTAAGCGGGTAGAAAAATATTCGTCTCTCGAGAAGATCAAAAGTAATGTCGATAAGGAAACCGGAAACCGGATTCTTGCCTATGGCTATGCAGGGGTGAAAGTGGATGAGGATTATAAACGGAATTATCCATACGATACGCTTGCCTCAAAAGTGCTGGGGTTTACCGGCGGGGATAACCAGGGAATTATCGGACTGGAAAGTGTGTACGACAAATATCTGGAGGGAACCGATGGTCTGATTCTGACGACAACGGATGCCCGCGGTGTGGAAGTTGACAATATCGGAGAGGAACGCAAAGAACCTGTTGCCGGAAATAATCTGCGCACATCATTGGATGCAAATATTCAGATGTTTGCCATGCAGGCGGCAAATAAAGCATATATTCAGAAAGAAGCGGATTCTGTCAGTATTATTGTGATGAATCCTTCCGACGGAGCCGTCATGGCAATGGTGGATTATCCGGAATTTCATCTGAATGAGCCGTTTCAGCTGATTGAGGAGTATAAGGAGTATGAGGGTACCAAAAAGGAGCAGGAATACTGTAACCGGATGTGGCGAAACCAGTGTATCAATGATACCTATGAGCCCGGATCAACATTTAAGGTGATCACCGCGGCAGCGGCACTGGAAGAAGGTGTGGTTTCTTTGGAAGACCGGTTTCACTGTCCGGGATATATCGTGGTGGAGGACCGCAGGATTCGCTGTCACAAAACGACCGGGCATGGAGCAGAAAGCTTTGTGGAAGGAATCGAAAATTCCTGCAATCCCGTGTTTATCAATGTGGGACTTCGGATCGGTGCCGATCACTTTTATGACTATTTTGAGCAGTTCGGTCTGTTACATAAAACGGGGATTGACCTGCCGGGAGAGGCTTCGACCATCATGCACAAGCGGGAAAAGATCGGGCTTGTGGAACTGGCAACCATCTCATTCGGACAGTCATTTCAGATCACACCGATCCAGCTGGCAACCACCGTTTCTTCTATTATTAATGGAGGAAACCGCGTGACACCGCACGTCGGAATGCAGGTGGAGAATGGAGACAAAAAAGTAATAAAAACGTTTGATTTTCCGGCGCAAGAGGGAATCTGCAGGGAAGAAACGTCGGAAAAAATGCGTTTTTTGCTGGAAAAAGTGGTATCCGAGGGAGGCGGAAACAAAGCATATATTGAGGGGTATGAGATTGGCGGAAAAACAGCCACTTCACAGACCCTGCCCCGTTCCGCACATAAGTACATCTCCTCGTTTCTGGGGTTTGCACCGGCGGATGATCCGAAAGTTCTGGTACTTGTGATCATAAGGAACCCTTCCGGCATTTATTATGGCGGTACCATTGCGGCTCCTGTGGCAAAGGAAATTTTCGAAAACATACTGCCTTACCTTGAATTGGAGCAGTAAATACCTTATAATCGTAATTATACGCAAAGATGGAGGTTGATCGTAATGAAACTTGAAGGAAAAAAGGTTCTGGTTGTGGGAGCCGGAAAGAGCGGCATTGCTGCGTCAGAACTGTTATTGGATAAAAAAATTGAAACTGTTCTCTATGATGGAAACAAAGATCTGGATGTAGAAAAGTTATATGAAAAGGCACCGAAACTGAAAGGAATGCCGGTGCTTTTTGGGGAGCTGACGGATGAGCAGCTGCGTGCATTTGATGTAGCAGTCTTAAGTCCGGGTGTCCCGACGGATCTGCCGGTCGTAGAGCGGATGCGTGCACAGAACGTCTGCATCTGGGGCGAGATTGAACTTGCATATTCTTTCGCAAAAGGCAGACTGATTGCAATCACCGGAACAAACGGAAAGACCACTACGACAGCATTGACCGGAGAAATCATGAAAAATTATTTCAAGGATGTGCGCGTGGTTGGAAATATCGGAATTCCGTATACTTCCGAGGCTGCCACAATGACGGATGAAACCGTAACCGTCGCAGAGATCAGCAGTTTCCAGCTGGAAACCATTCATGAGTTCCATCCGGAAATATCTGCAATCTTAAATATTACGCCGGATCATCTGAACCGCCATCATACGATGGAGTGTTATATCCGGACCAAAGAGGCGATTACCACCAACCAGACAAACGATGAGGTGTGTGTACTCAATTATGAGGATGAGGTGCTTCGGGCATTCGGAGAGAGCGCACCGGTGCATGTGGTCTGGTTCAGCAGTGCAAGAAAACTTGCTGAAGGATTTTATCTCGACGGAGAGGAAATCTTTTATGCGCATGACGGAAACACCGAGAAGGTGATCAATGTCAATGATCTGAATCTGCTGGGACGACATAACTATGAAAATGTCATGGCCGCAACTGCCATGAGTGTGAATTTCGGAGTGACGATGGAGAAAATCGTGGAGGTGCTGAAGCGTTTCCAGGCGGTAGAACACCGGATCGAGTATGTGACCGAAAAAAGAGGGGTTCGTTTTTACAACGATTCCAAGGGAACCAACCCGGATGCCGCCATTCAGGGAATCCGTGCGATGAACCGTCCAACGCTTCTGATCGGAGGCGGTTATGATAAGCAGTCCACATACGATGAGTGGATTGATGCATTTGACGGAAAAGTAAAAAAACTGGTGCTGATCGGACAGACAGCAGAAAAGATTGAAGTGTGTGCGCATAAGCATGGTTTTATGGATACCGTGCGCTGTGAGACCTTTGAGGAAGCGATCCGTTACTGCTATGACCATGCAGTATCCGGGGATGCGGTTCTGCTTTCACCGGCATGTGCCAGCTGGGGCATGTTCCCGAACTATGAGGAGCGTGGACGGATATTCAAAGAAATCGTTCGTGGATTAGAGGAGTAGTGAGTCGTGCCGAAACGGAGACGTGGGGAAAAGAAAACAACATATTTTGACTATAATCTGTTGTTTATCATTATTTTCCTATTGTGTTTTGGACTGGTGATGCTTTACAGTTCCAGTTCGTATACATCAGCAAATAAATATGGGGACAGTGCACATTATCTGAAACTGCAGGCGCGAAATATCGCAATCGGTCTTGTTTTTATGTTCTATTTTGCAAAGAAGGATTATCATGTGTGGAGAAAATTCGGAAGGCTGGCATACTGGGGAGCCCTGGGGTTTTGTTTTGTCGTTCTGGCAAAGGTACCGGGGCTGACGCGAAGCTCCCACGGACAGTCCCGCTGGATTCAGGTCGGACCGATCGGCTTTCAGCCATCGGAGCTTGCAAAGATTGCCATCATTATTTATCTGGCGATGCTGATCGAGCGTATCCCCAAGCAGCTGGATAAGGTTTCAAGCATGGCAAAAGTAGGAATCCGTCTGGTGCCGCTTGTTGTGTTTGTCGCGGTAAACAACCTGAGTACGGCGATTATCATTCTTGGGATTGCTGTCTGTATGTTGTTTGTGGCAAGCCCGAAGTACAAAGAGTTTTTTGTGGTTGCCGTGCTGGGGGTGCTGTTTATTTTCGCATTTATCAATATCGCGTCTTACCGGAGTGACCGTGTGGAGGCATGGAAACATCCGGAGACAGCGGGAGATAAGGGATATCAGACCATGCAGGCACTCTATGCAATCGGATCCGGCAAGCTGTTTGGAAAAGGACTCGGACAGAGCCTGCAGAAGCTTGGCAATGTGCCGGAGGCACAGAATGATATGATTTTTTCCATTATCTGTGAGGAACTCGGCCTTTTCGGTGCCGTCTGTGTTATTCTTCTGTTTGTCCTGATGCTCTGGCGGATGATGGTCATTGCCAATAATGCAAAGGATCTGTACGGGGCACTTCTGGTGACGGGCATTATGTCACATATTGCGATTCAGGTAGTTTTAAATATTGCGGTTGTTACCAATACGATTCCGAATACCGGTGTCATTCTGCCGTTTATCAGTTACGGAGGTACCTCGCTTGTATTCCTTATGGCAGAGATGGGGCTTGCGCTGAGCGTGTCGAAGGGCATCCGTCTGGATACGATCGAGTAGGTTTGTCATGATTAAAGAAGAACGAAGAAAAAAGAAAAAAAGAAAAAACTTTCTGCAGGTGATACTGGGAATCCTGATTGTGCTTGCGCTGGCAGTTCTGATCATTTTTACCGTTTTTAAAGTAAAAAATGTGGAGGTGGAGGGAAACAAACTCTACGATGCCAAAGTGATTGAAAAAGCAGTATTAAACGATGAGTATTCCTGGAATTCCCTGTATGTATTCCTGAAATATAAATTTGTCAATACCAGTGAAGTTCCGTTTGTGGACACGATGGAGATCAGCCTGAAAGATCCGCAGACTCTGCATATCAAAGTGTATGAGAAAGGAATCATGGGATATCTGTATCTCTCCTCGATCAATAAGAATGTCTATTTCGACAAAGACGGGATTGTGACAGAATTGTCTGACCGTGTGATTGAGGATACACCGCAGATCCTTGGGATTGACTGTAAAAAAGTAGTGCAGTATGAAAAGCTGCCGATCGGCTCGAAGCGGCTAAAGCAGCTTCTGACGCTGACGCAGTCTTTAAAACGCAATGACCTGATCCCGGATTCCATTACCTATGGTGTGGAAAATGAGCCGGTTCTGACATACGGGACGGTTAAAGTTTCCATGGGTTCCCTGGAATTTCTGACCCAGAAAGTGGAGCGGCTGGCAAAAATCAAGCCGCAGCTGCAGGGAATGGAAGGAACACTACATTTAGAAAACTGGACAGAAGAAACGACAAATATTGTGTTTGACAAAACGGAAAGTTCGAAAAAAGATAATAAAAAATCATAATTTTCGGTTGATTATTTGTATGAAAAATTATATTATAGTCTATATGAGTACGTATGAAACATTTTTATGTTTCACGGTGCCGCAGGGCTATAGGAAAGAGGAGGAAGAACCATGCTGGAGATTCGGACAACAGAGACAGATACGAGTGCCAAAATTATCGTGATTGGTGTAGGTGGTGCTGGTAATAACGCTGTGAACCGCATGATTGATGAGAATATAGGTGGAGTCGAATTTATCGGAGTAAATACAGATAAGCAGGCGTTGCAGCTTTGCAAGGCTCCTACGTTGATACAGATCGGAGAAAAGCTTACAAAAGGACTTGGTGCAGGAGCACAGCCGGAGATCGGCGAGAAAGCAGCAGAGGAAAGTGCAGAAGAATTATCCGCTGCAGTCAAGGGTGCAGATATGGTATTCGTTACCTGTGGTATGGGTGGCGGTACCGGTACCGGTGCAGCACCGGTCGTTGCAAAGATTGCCAAGGAGCAGGGAATCCTGACCGTTGGAGTTGTGACAAAGCCATTTAAGTTTGAGGCAAAGAAACGTATGATCAATGCCGTATCCGGTATTGAGAAACTCAAAGAGAGTGTGGATACTTTGATTGTGATTCCAAACGATAAACTTTTAGAGATCGTTGACAGACGTACTTCCATGCCGGATGCATTAAAGAAAGCAGACGAAGTATTACAGCAGGCAGTACAGGGAATCACAGATCTGATCAATCTGCCGGCACTTATCAATCTGGATTTTGCCGATGTGCAGACCGTTATGAAGGACAAGGGTATGGCACATATCGGTATCGGTAATGCCAAGGGCGATGAGAAAGCAATCGAGGCAGTGAAACTTGCCGTTGCATCTCCGCTTCTTGAGACAACCATCAATGGTGCAAGCCATGTAATCATCAATATTTCCGGTGATATTTCCCTGATGGATGCAAATGATGCAGCAAGCTATGTACAGGATCTGGCAGGAGAAGATGCAAATATCATCTTTGGTGCAAAGTATGATGAGACCATGACAGATGAAGCTACGATCACTGTAATTGCAACCGGATTGGAGAATCCATCCATGAAGATGAAGCCACAGCAGCAGGCGGGTGGAATCGGTGGCCGTATGGTATATCCGAATACAAACAATGTCCGTCCGACAGGTTCCGTTGGAATTGTCAGCCGTGCAGCAGCTGCTGGAAACAATAGTTTTCCTGGGGTCAATAACAGCAGTTACGCCAATGCAGGTACCGGTGTGGGAAGCAGACCGGTTAATCAGCCGCAGGCACAGGCACCGACTCCTTCCGCTTCGAACTATTCCGGGATTCAGCGTCCGAAGCCGGTAGAAAGCAATGTAAAGCCGGTAGAAATCAATATTCCGGATTTCCTGAAGAACCCTAGAAGATAAAATCGCACAATATGTCGATAATTTCCAAATAACAACCTCTTGTTTTTGCTAAATTATGAGGAATATTTTTCTTATAATAGGAGCAGAGACAGGAGGTGATTTTTTATATATGTATTCTATATTGATATCTTTCTGAAACAAAACTTTCTGATGAATTTTCTTGTATTATCCCTTACCTGTGTATTTTGTAAAAGTGCAGTCTGTCACCGGAATCTGCGCATGTTGGCTGCGGCGGTTTCCGGCACGGGACTTGAAGCGTTTGGACTGATGGTGCTGCCTTATGCAATTTCCGTCCTGTGTACTGCCATCGGCATCGTGCCGCTTATGGTTTTTCTTGCGTTTGGCAGGGAAAATAAAAAACAGAGGACGGTGAGGATTTTAAGCAGCTGGTTGTCCATTGTATTGTTAAACGGAGTGGCAACTGCAGTTTACAATCTGACGGGACTGGAAAATCTGTATCTGTATACCGCATTGGCAACGGCCGGAATCACTTACGTACTTGTCAAAAATCTTGTGGTGTCGGTGCAGAGGCAAAAGCGACAGATGTCTGTGGTTCTGTATAACAAAACGATGTCGGTTCCATGTATCGGACTGCTGGATTCCGGCAATCTTTTAACCATGCCATTAAGTGGGAATCCGGTACATATTGCAGATGCAGCCCTGCTGCAGAAGCTTGTCGATGAAAAAACGGTACAAAAGGAGATTGAATACCGTGCACTCGGAAATCCGCATGGAAAATTGCAGGTGTACTGCATGGATGGGATGAAAGTGGAGACGGAGCCGGCAAAATTCTGTGACTGGAAACAGGTATGGGTTGGCTGCGCGGAAAATGGGGTGCTGTGCAATAAACCGTATCAGCTGATTCTGCATGCATCGGTGGCAGACCACTGTGGCTGCACAAAAGATCCATCCCAAATGACAAAAAAACTGAGAAAGGAGAAACGTAATGTTTTCACTGTTTGAACTGGTGTGGAAGAGAATCCGCCTGTTTTTTACGGATGATGAGGTTTTTTACATAGGAGGGGCAGATGTACTGCCGCCACCTTTGGAGCGGGAGCAGGAGAACCGTTGTCTTATCGCTTTAAGCGGGCTGCATGGGGACAGTGAACCCATGACGCGCGAAGACGCAAGAAAGCAGCTGATCGAACACAATCTGCGTCTGGTGGTATATCTGGCACGGAAATTTGAAAATACCGGAATCTGTGTGGAGGATCTGATCTCCATCGGAACGATTGGGCTGATCAAGGGAATCAATACATTTAATCCGGAAAAGAAGATCAAACTGGCGACTTATGCGTCCCGGTGTATCGAAAATGAGATTCTTATGTATCTGCGCAGAAATAATAAAGTGAAGCTGGAGGTATCGATTGATGAGCCGTTGAATGTGGACTGGGATGGAAACGAACTTCTTCTTTCGGATATTCTTGGAACCGATGAAGATATCATTTACCGGGATATGGAGAATGAGGCGGAGATCATGCTTCTCCGCACTGCGGTTAATACGCTGACTCCGCGGGAAAAAGAAATTATCTGTCTGCGCTATGGAATCGGAAGAAAAGACGGCAGGGAAATGACCCAGAAAGAAGTGGCAGACCTGCTTGGAATTTCGCAATCCTATATTTCGAGACTGGAGAAAAAAATTATGGTGCGGCTGAAAAAATCAATTCAAAATAATGTGTAAGTGTGCTATACTAATTACATAAAATTTGCTCTGAAATAGTAAAATTTATATGCAAAATAACAAGGACAGCAGGATGAAAGGGCGTGGTTTTTATGAAGATTGAATTTTTAGGGGCAGACCGTGAGGTGACGGGAAGCTGCCATTATGTGGCATTTGGGGAGACTCATTTTCTGGTGGACTGTGGTATGGAACAGGGGGCGGATCTGTATGTGAATCAGGAGATACCGGTTAACCCGGCAACGATTGATTATGTGTTTGTGACGCATGCCCATATTGATCATTCCGGACTTCTCCCACTTTTGTATAATCACGGGTTCCGGGGAAAGATTTTTGCAACAACGGCAACCTGTGAACTGTGTAATATCATGCTGAAGGATTCGGCACATATTCAGGAATTTGAGGCAGAATGGAAAAACCGCAAGGCGCGGCGTGCAGGAAGGCCGGAAGTGACACCGATGTATAACATGGAGGATGCGCAGGGGGTTTTAGAGCATTTCGTTCCGTGTACATACCATGAAACGGTGCAGATCTGCGAGGGACTGACCATAAGGTTTGTCGATGCGGGGCATCTGCTTGGCTCCTCCTCCATTGAAATATGGGTGACTGAGGATGGCGAGACAAGAAAACTTGTCTTTTCCGGGGATATTGGAAACTACAACCGTCCATTGATCCGTGATCCGGAATATCTTGAGGAAGCGGACTATGTGATCATGGAATCCACTTATGGAAACCGCAATCACAATACACCGCCGGATTATGCGGCAGAACTGGCAAAGGTGATGAATTCCACGTTTACCAAAGGTGGAAATCTGGTCATTCCGGCATTTTCTGTCGGCAGGACGCAGGAAATGCTTTACTATATGCGCCGGATCAAAACCGAGGGGCTGCTGCCGGAGTATCCGGGATTTGAAGTATATATCGACAGTCCGCTTGCCGTGGAGGCAACAAATATTTTTCATAAGAGTGTGGAAGAGTGCTTTGATGAGGAAGCAAGACAGCTGGTACAGTCGGGCATCAATCCGATCCAGTTTCCGGGACTGAAAGTGGCAGTTTCCAGTGAAGAATCCAAGATGATCAATTTCAACCAGAAATCCAAAGTGATTATCTCGGCTTCCGGCATGTGCGAAGCCGGTCGTATCCGGCATCATTTGAAACACAATCTGTGGCGGACGGATTCCACGATTCTGTTTGTCGGTTATCAGGTGCCGGGAACGCTGGGCTATTCTCTGTTAAACGGAGTAAAAAAGGTAAAGCTTTTCGGAGAGGAAATTGAGGTCAGAGCAAGCATTGTAAACCTTCCGGGTATCAGTGGTCATGCGGACCGGGATCATCTGACCGCATGGATTGCAAACTTTAAGAAGCCGCCGAAGAAAGTGTTTATTGTACATGGCGAGGAAACCACCGCGGTAGAGTTTGCGGAACATGTCAAAAACGATGTGGGATTTGATGCTTTGGCTCCCTACAGTGGGGATGCATATGATCTGCTTACCGGAGAACAGATCGCACAGGGCAGCAGACAGCTTGTGGAGAAAAAGACACAGGGTGTTTACCGTGCAAAATCCGGCGCGTTTGACCGCCTGATGATTGCGGGAGAACGTCTCATTGCCGTTATTAAAAAATGTCAGGGCATGGCGAATAAAGATCTTGGAAAGTTTGCGGATCAGATCAATTCGCTCTGCGATAAGTGGGACCGGTAAATTTGAGGGGAAAGCGGGACTTACGTCCCGCTTTTCCCATGTCCGGAATAAACGGATGAAAATGAATAAAAAAACAGCACATGGGAATCCTTTATTATAAATCCAATTATAACGGAGGAATCCCATGTCTACGTACAAAGTTGAAATCTGCGGGGTAAATACGGCCCAGCTGCCAATACTGAAAGAAGAAGAAAAAGATGAACTTTTCAAAAAGATAAAAGCCGGCGACAAGGCATCCAGAGAAACCTATATCAAGGGAAATCTCCGGCTGGTATTATCCGTGATCAAACGGTTTAATAATCATAATGAAAATGTGGACGATCTGTTCCAGATTGGCTGTATCGGACTGATGAAGGCAATAGATAATTTTGATACGAGTGTCGGGGTGAAATTCTCCACCTATGCGGTTCCGATGATTATCGGTGAAATCCGCCGGTATCTGCGGGATAACAGCAGTTACCGCATTCCGCGTTCACTGCGTGATATTGCATATAAAGCCATGCAGGCAAAGGAACGGCTGGCAAAAAATGCACAAAAGGAACCGACTCTCGAAGAGATTGCAGCCGAATGTGAGATTCCGGTGGAGGATGTGGTGTATGCCCTGGATGCCATCCAGACGCCTTTGAGTCTGTTTGATCCGGTCTATACGGATGGAGGAGATACACTGTATGTGATGGATCAGATTTCGGACAAGAAAAACAAAGAAGAGCACTGGGTGGAGGATTTGTCACTTTCCGATGCCCTGTCACATCTGAATGAACGGGATGAGCATATCATCCGTCTGCGTTTTTTTGAGGGAAAGACACAGATTGAAGTCGCGGATGAAATTCATATTTCGCAGGCACAGGTGTCGCGGCTGGAGAAAAATGCGTTAAAAAGTATGCAGGGGTATCTGCGTACATGATAGCGGCCTGTTGTAAAATGGTTTTGTTATTGCTATCATGTGGAATATACAAAACGGAGAGGAAAAGAAATATCCGGCAGTAGAAAATTGCATTCTTGCTTTTTGCGGTGTACTGTGCTATACTGTCAACCGTTGCAGAGCCTGTAAACAGGGGATTGCACGAAAAATTACCGAGTGTTCGAGACCTTCCACTCGTAAAACAAAACTAAAGGAGACAAATGGATATGAGAGACAAAAAGGTAACATTTATTGTTCAGGCTGCTGTGATTGCAGCACTTTATGTAGTGCTGACTTTTGTAGCCAACGCACTGGGACTTGCATCCCACACGATTCAGGTACGCTTTTCCGAAGCACTGTGTATCCTGCCTGTTTTTACGCCGGCAGCGATTCCGGGACTGTGGATTGGCTGTCTGCTTGCAAATCTGCTGACAGGTGCCGTGATTTATGATGTCATTTTCGGAAGCATTGCCACGCTGCTGGCAGCGGTATGTACCTATCTGCTGCGCAATCACAAGATTGCATGCACATTTCCACCGGTTATTTTTAATATGATTATTGTTCCGTTCGTGCTGGTCTATGCGTACGGTATTCCGGCGGTATATTTCCACGGTGTGAATGTAACCATCCCGTTTAATGCCATTACGGTCGGAATCGGAGAGGTGATTTCAGTATGCGTTCTTGGAAGCATTCTGATGCGTGTACTTGCAAAATACAAAAATGTCATGTTCCGTGCCACCGCACAATAAAAAATTATATCTGATAGAAGGTTCTGGAAGTCCCTGCGAGAGCAGGGGCTTTTTATTTTAAGAAATTCTGTAAATAAGCCAGACAATTTTAAGAAAACCTTAATGTCATTCCAAAATAACGTATGTTATCATAAATGACAGGAAACCGTAAAGAACATTTATGGAAGGAGAAGATTATGAAAATAAGAAAGACAATCTGCAGTCTGCTTCTGGTATGCCTGGCATTTTTAGGCATATTTTGTGGCAGAGCAAATGTATATGCAGATCAGAAACAGGCATTGTCGGCAACGGTGACACTGCTGAAACAGGAAAAAGACTGTGTCGTGCAGGTGGAGACCAAAAACAGTGGGGCGGATTTTTCTGGAAAGGTGCGGCTGGTGTTTTCCGGTACAGACAACTCCAGCGGCTGTGCATTTGAACAGTGCCTGACATTGCCACAGAACGGAAAAAAACAGTATACAATGACCATTCCGTATGCGGATGTCAGCCAGACGCGCGGAAACGGAATTGTGGCGTTTGTCGATGAAAAGGGAAACGTTGTGGCAAAGGAAGCATTTGCCAGTATTTTTGGCAAAGAAAAGCGCGGTATTGGTGTGGGAGTGCTTTCGGATCATTATGATGCGCTTGGCTGGATGAGCATGAGCGGCCAGACCTATTATCTTCACGGAAAAGACCAGAATGTATATCTGACACAGATGGACGCAGATACATTGCAGGCACAGCTGGATGAACTGTATTTTCTTGTGATTGATTCCTACGATGTGAGTTCACTTGGAAAAGAGAAGATCAAAGCAATCGAGAAATGGGTGAAAAACGGTGGATGGCTGCTGATTGGAACCGGAGAGCGCGGCAAAGATACACTGGGTGGTTTTGATTCCTCATTTATGGAGGTCAGCTGCAAAAGAGTCAGCAAAGTGGGTGAAGAAAATGATGCATCGAAAGAAATGCAGCAACTGGGAAGTTATTCCGGATTTACCGGAATTGATTTTTCACAGATGCCGGTTGCAAAGCTGCAGCGGAACAATATAAATGCAAGTAAAAGCGAAGCTTATCCGGGGTGGGTGTATGCCTGTGGGGATGGTGCCATCGGTGTATGTGCCATTTCTTTTGGCGAAAAACAGATGCAGAAGGCTTCCACGGATCTGTGTTACGGAATTTATGACCAGGTGGCAGGATATTCCATGAGCTATTCCCAGTATGTCAATGACGAGGAATGGGGATGGAGTGGGGAAAATGCATTCGGTGTCATTGACCACCTCAATACGGCACTGGATTTTTCCTGGCTGAAAGTTCTGATCGTGGTCTATGTGATCGTTGTTGGACCGGTGCTTTATCTTCTGCTTTGCAAGATGAAAAAAAGAGACTGGTACTGGCTGGGGGTACCGGCACTTGGCATAATCTTTATCGGTGTGGTATTTATCGGCGGACGGAATTTAAAGCTGCATGAGACACGGGTTTATTCGGTGACCGCACAGCAGGCGGATGGAAAAAGTACCACCGGTATCACCACCTATTACAATGCGTATCATTCTGGGGTAAAACCGTGGAAAGTACGGCTGAATGATAATTACGCATATGGCGGTACAGGTCTCAGTGAATCTTACAGCATGGCATCTTCCGGCAGGGTATATGAAGACCGTTATCACTATTTGGTGGAATATGACAGGGGTCTGTCCCTTGGGGTAAAACCGCAGAGCAATTTTGAAAATGCCTATCTCTTTGCGGCAGGAACTGCCAAAGGATGCGGAAGCATAGACACCAGTGGTCTGGTGCTCACGCAGCAGAAACAGGGGGGAAGCATAACAAACAACACGTCCTATGATTTCCCTTATCTTGTCTGCGTGTCGGATGATACGGTCATGGTATTTTCGGATGTAAAAGCAGGTGAGACCATAACGATAGATGGGAAAAGTAAAAAACCACTGCTGTCCCAGCAGATTTCTTATTTTGATGATGTCTACAGCGTGTTATCGCAAGACAACATGAATGGAAATACATATTCGTATAAGCATAAGGATATGGCAGCCGCACTGTATCTGGGACTGTGCCAGATCCGGCGGCAGAACGATGTGTCGGGTACTGTTGTAGTGGAAGGAGTAACTGCAGACTACGGAAAAACCATAGAGAGCAGGTGCTCGGAAATTTCGTTTGGCTGTCTGTATACGATTGCCGGTCAGGAGGTGTCTCATGCTTCAAATTAGTCATTTGTATAAAAACTACGGAAAATTTCAGGCGGTCAGGGATCTGAACCTGCATGTGCCCAAAGGGGATCTGTTTGGCTTTGTGGGACCAAACGGAGCCGGAAAGACAACAACAATCCGGATGGTATGCGGACTTATGCCGCCGACAGAAGGAACCATTACGATCCATGGCGTGGATGCCCTGCTGCATCCGAAGGAAATCAAAAAGCAGATCGGTTATGTGCCGGATTTCTTTGGTGTGTATGACAATTTAAAAGTCAGCGAATATATGGATTTTTACGGTTCCATGTACCGTATGACTTCCAGGGAGATCGCCGCGGTATCCAATGATCTGCTCGAGCTGGTCAATCTGTCAGACAAAAAAGAGGTTTATGTGGATACGCTTTCCCGCGGAATGAAGCAGCGGCTGTGTGTGGCACGGGCACTCATCCACAATCCTTCCCTTCTGGTGCTGGATGAACCGAATTCCGGTCTGGACCCGCGTGCGCGTGTGGAGATGAAAGAACTTTTGCAGAATCTGCGCAGCATGGGAAAAACCATTGTGATCAGTTCCCATATTTTGTCGGAGCTGGCAGAGATGTGCAACAGCATCGGTATTATGGATCACGGGAAACTCGTAGAAGCAGGAAACATCGAGGATGTCATGGAACATGTTTTCGGTGGAAACCGGATCGTGGTTTCGGTTCACGGGGAGATGGAGCCGGCAGTGCGCATGCTTAAGGAACACCCCCAGATCCGTGTGGAATCGGTGGGAGAAAAGGAAATCCATATCTCGCATGCCATGAAAGAGGAAGAAATCGCGCAGTTGATCGCACAGATGATACAGAATGGAATTATCGTGACAGGATTTTATAAAGAAGAGGGAAATCTCGAATCCCTGTTTATGCAGCTGACAGGAGGGCAGGAAGATGAGAATTAATCCAATGGTAAAAAAAGATATTAAAGTACAGGCGCGCAGTATGCGCTGCTGCTGGGAAATATTTGTTTATGAGGCGATTATGGCAGTTGTATTTTTCTTTGCCATGTTTTTGTTTTCCCAGCAGATGACCTATTCGTCTGCAAACATATACAGCAGCATTGTCTGGCTGTATCCGGCACTTGCGGTCACGCAGATTTTTATTCTGGGAGTGGTAGTCCCGGTGCGCACGGCTTCTGCAATTTCGGGTGAGAAAGAGCGGCAGACCTTTGATATTATGATGACAACCAGCATGACCGGATTTTCCATTATTATGGGAAAGGTGCTCACCGCGATGATCCAGAGCATGTTTTATGTGGTGGCAGGACTTCCGATCGTAGCACTGGCATTTGTCATCGGCGGACTCTCATGGGGCAATCTGTTCTGGTTTCTGGCGGTATCATTACTGGTTTCGTTCGTTTCTGCAAGTATTGGAATTTTGTGTTCTTCCATCTGTAAAAAAACGATCAGTGCCATAATTTTATCGTATGGTATCTATGTTCTGCTGTTTATCGGAAGTTTTCTTCCCTATCTGGTCACCTCGGTTGTCCGCTTGTCAGGTGGGGTACCGGAAAAATCCTGCTGGGTGCTTCTGGTCAATCCGGGCATGTATCTGCTTGAATTTTTTACCTGGAGTATGACCGGAACATCCGTGGCGGAAGAACTGATCACAAATTACGGGAAAACACTTTCTGTTTCGGGCATTGCCGTACATTATGGATGGATGGCCGTTTCCACGCTTTTATTTGTGGCACTGGCATTTGTCTTTCTTCTGATTGCGATGCGGCGGATCAATCCGATGGCAGGATATGGAAGAAAACATGCAGGGGGAAAGCAGCATGGATGAAAAAGCATTTCTGTTGCAGGAAATCCGTTACAGCAAAAGAAAACAGAACGTAAAAAAGTTCCTGCGCTATGAAAGCACAGGAATTGCCGCAGGTGGAACCATCGCCATGGTGCTGGAAGGATGTGCGGTGTTTGTCCCTTTTTATACGGTGCATGTGTGGGCTGTTTTGGCAGTTTTATGTGGTGCGGCAGCTGGAGGCATTTATACGGTAATGAAGAGATGTACCATGGTACAGGCAGCACAGCAGATTGACCGTTTCGGGTTTCAGGAACGGATCGTGACGGCATATGGGCGTATTGGAAAAGAGGGTAGTATCGACCGGATGCAGCGCAGCGATGCCGTGCATATGTTACAGGAAGACCATGCATGGAAAAAGGCGCGTGTTTGTCCGAACCGAAGGAAACTTGTGGCACTTTTTCTTTCCCTTGGGCTGGCGCTTGTTCTTTCGTTTGTGCCGTCCCCCGCGCATAAACAGGCGCAGCAGCGGCATGCCATCCGGCAGGAAGCCCGGGAAAAGGAAAAAGAAATCCAAAAAGTGATGGATGCCTTAAAACAGACAGACACCTCTTCCATGACAAAAGAACAAAAGAAAGCCCTGCAGGAACTGATACAGTCACTGGCCTTATCGCAAAAAGAAATGCAGCAGGCAGATACGAAGCAGGCACTGGCATCTGCCGGGCAGAAACTTTCCTACAAGTATGGACAGGCGGCACAGATTTCCGGGGCAGAGGTCCTGGCATCGGTACTTAAAAATATCCAGGTGAATACCAATACAGGAAACCAGCTGGCACAGGGGGATGTACAAAGCACTACACAAAACACTACACAAAGCGGTACGCAGCGTGGGGAATCCACGCAGTCTTCGGAAACCAGTTCCCAGGATTCCGGGGATGGGGAAGATTCGGGCAGTGGAAAGGACGGAAGTGGAAGTGGCAATGGAAGTGGAAGCGGAAACGGCAAGGGGACAGGAAGCGGAAACGGAAGTGGAACAGGAAACGGAACAGGCGGTGGACGCGGAACCGGATCCGGAGGGGGAACACATGATTATGTGAGTGTCCCGAATAAACTCGGAAACGACAGCAGTATCACAAAGGACAAGGGGGATTCGAAGAATTCCGATTATTACAAGGCGAAGAATGGTCTGGCATGGAAAGGCGAACACGTGGATTTAGATTCCGTGGTCGGCGATTACACGAAAGAGGCCTACGAAGGCATTGCCAATGGAAAATACCCGGCCGGCATGGAAGATGTCATCCGGAATTATTTTGAAAATCTGAACTGATGGAGAGGAGATCTTATGACAGAATATGAAGTATGCCAGCAGAACACCATGGCATGTGAACAGGAAATTGCAAAGGGAATTATCGGACAAAAAGACGTCATCCGCCAGGTCATGCTGGCACTTCTGGCGGGCGGAAATGTACTCTTAGAAGGTATGCCGGGACTGGGAAAGACCATGCTGGTGCGCACGATCAGCCAGGTGTGTGATCTGAGTTTCCAGAGAATCCAGTTTACCCCGGATCTGATGCCGAGTGACGTGACCGGTACCAACATCATCGTAAAAGAAGAGCAAAAAAGTGCATTCCGGTTTGAAAAAGGACCGATTTTTGCCAATCTGGTGCTGGCAGATGAGATCAACCGTGCCACGCCAAAGACACAGTCAGCTCTCTTAGAGGCCATGCAGGAACACACCGTGACGATCGGAACGACCAGCCATCAGCTGCCGGAGCCGTTTCTGGTGCTTGCCACACAAAATCCGATCGAAAACGAGGGAACTTATCCGCTGCCGGAAGCCCAGCTGGACCGTTTTTTGTTTAAAGTGCTGGTAAAATTTCCGGACCGGCAGGAACTGCGGGAAATCGTGGAACTGACGGAGGGAAACCATCCGCCAAAGATCGCAAAGGTCATGGACCGGGAAAGCCTGCTTGCAGCGCGCGCATGCGTTGCACAGATTCCGATTGCGGATGCCGTCATGGATTATATTCTGGATCTGGTTATGGCAACTCATGCAGACAATCCGTATATCCGGGAGGGGGCAAGCCCGCGTGCGGCACAGGCACTGATCCGCACGGCCAGGGCACGCGCGTTTATGGAAAACCGCCTGAATGTCTCGTTTGAGGACGTCAAATGTGTCGCACTTCCGGTATTGCGGCACAGGATTCTGCTCAGTTTCGATGCAGTATCGGAGGGGATTACGGAAGATGCGGTGATTGGGCAGATCTTAACAGAAAAGGAACAGGGACTGTATGCTTGATGCGGGAATTTATGAACAGCTGTCGCGGCTTGTGATCGCGATGAAACAGAAAAGCAGCCAGAATATGGCAGGAAACCGCAGATCCGTACAGAAAGGGACTTCTGCGGAATTTTCCGATTTCCGGGAGTATATGCCGGGAGATGATCTGCGCAGGCTGGATTGGAATGTCTATGCGCGGTCGGAGCGCATGTATATCCGGGAATATTTCGAAGAAAAGGAAGCAGTGGTATCGGTTATTTTAGATACCAGTGCATCAATGCACTATGGAAAAAAGAGCAAGGCAGAACTAGCACAGGATCTGTGCGCGGTGATTGCCTTTCTGACTTTGCACCATATGGACCGGCTGGTGCTGTATGACAGCAGCCAGATGGGAACCCCGCTTGTGGTTTCCGGGGGAAAGAATGCACTGCCAAAAGTACTTGGATGGCTGCAGGCACGTACATTTTCGGGGACAGAGACGGATTCTTTTTCCGCGGTGCGCCAGATGCAGAGGCGTGGGGCGGGAGTTACCGTGATCGTCAGTGATTTCCTGACCGAAGCAGCGACAGATCCCACCCAGGATCGTCTGGAAAAAACGATGCAGTATCTGGACTTTACGAAACAAAGACCCGTGTTGCTTCAGACACTGTGTGCGGAAGAACTGCGTGTGACAATGGACGGTACGCGCAATCTGATAGATATGGAGTCCAAAGAAAAACTGCGCGTGACGATGCGTGCGGATGTGATTGCGCGTTATGAACAGGAACTGCAAAAGCTTTCTGTGCGGCTGAAAAAAAGTGCATCGGCTGCCGGAGGCACCTATATACTCTGTGATTCCGAAAAAGAGAGACGTGCGCTGATTTTAGAAGATTTAAGACCTTTGTTTGTCTGAGAAAAATTTGAGGATGGATTATGATATTTGAGAGTTTGTGGCCACTGGCATTTTTGCTGGCGGTTCCGGTTGTTGTGATTTTATATCTGCTTGTGCCAAAGGGGACAGACACACCAGTGTCTTCGAATCTGTTGTGGAAGAAGCTTTTTTATAATGAACAGTCTAAAACGTTCTGGGAAAAGTTTTTGCACAATCTGCTGATGTATCTGCAGATCGTGATCCTTTTGCTGCTTATTCTGGCACTGATGGCACCGTTTGTACAGCGTAAGGGTACAGGCAGTACGGACGTGGTGTATCTGATTGACACCAGCGGAAGCATGAAGCATCTCACCAAAGGGGGCAATACCCGCTTAGGGGAAGCCGTAAGTGAGATCAAAGAGCAGATTGCCGCTTCGGATGGGGCAAAGATATCCATTGTTACCTGTGACGGCACGGGAACCAATCTGCTTGCCGTCCATACTTCCGAGAAAAAAGCACTGTATCGGACGCTGGCAGACATCAAGGGCACGGACACAGCCGGATCGCTTTCCGATGCACTGGCAACCGTACAGACTGTGCAAAAAAAGGACAAAAAGAACGATCTGGCAGATGTCATCGTCTATACCGACGGCATAGGGGCAAAACAGACGAAAAATCTCAAAAGTCAGCTTCAGGCAACCATCCGCGTGGTGGGAAGTCCCGTTTCTAACGTGGCGAATACGTTTCTGTCCTGCACCAAAGACAGCCGTGGGGACACGTATACGGTTGCATCAGGCGTGACAAATTACAGCGATCATGCGGCAAATATGGAGATTACGCTGTATGAGGGAAAGAAAATTCTTGAAGTGCGTACACTTTCCCTTGCCGCAGACGAGACATATACCTGCCTGTTTAAACAGGTGAACTGGGGAAACCAGCCGCTGCATACCGAACTTTCCGCAGTGACATTTGCCGGCAGCAGCCAGAAGGATTCCTTACATGAGGATAACTGTGCCTATGCACTCAAAGACCAGGTTTCCACGAGTAAAGCCACACTGATCGGGGAAGGAAATACCTATATCGAAAAAGCGTATCTTGCCGTGACCGGAGAGAATCTTTCCAAGGCAAAAACAACGGATGCACTTGACCGTGACGATCCGGGGGTCTGTATTTTTGATGCGGATACGGCAGTGCAGGAATCTAATCAGCAGAAGGCGCAGATGATTTTTGCCAAAGAGGGAAAGAACGAGGAAAAAAATGTCAGCCTGTCCGCCGGCGATACCGAACTGACTTCCGGAATCCGGGACTTTGCGCTCGGGGTAAATCAGACGTATGTGTATGATCTGCCGGTCTGGGCCACGGGCTTTCTGTGGAACGGAAAGCAGTGCGCCGCATACTACGGGGAGCATGACGGAATCCGGGAGGTGGTACTCGGATTTGACCTGCGGGAATCGGATTTTGCCCTGCAGCCGGAGTTTCCGGTATTTATGAACCATGCGCTGCACTATCTTGAGGATAGTTCCCTTCTTTCCCAAAACGTCTATGATGCCGGAGATACCGTGCAGTTTCATGCATTAAACGGTGTGGACGTGCAGCAGATTGCAGCACCTACCGATCAGGCAGGACTGTTTAACGTAAAAGCAGGGGACAGAAAGGAATCCTATATTGTAAAATTTGCATGCAGCAGCCAGTCGGATGGACGGATCACGGCAGGCGATTCCGGCAGCCGCAACACGATGCAGCGGCAGCTTGTGCGAAAGCAGATGCGCAATGTCATCCTTATCCTTGTGCTTCTTCTTATGATACTGGAGTGGATCTGTTATGTCCGGCAGATGCGTTACCGTGGGCGGTTTTATCTTGCGGTGCGTCTGGTGGGGCTTGCCCTTTTGGTGCTGGCTGTCTGTGGAATTTCGGTGCCGCTTTCCCACGCGAAAGACACAACCGTTTTTCTGGTTGATCTGTCGGAGAGCAATGCCGCAAATCTCACGCAGATGGAGCAGTATATGAGCCGGCAGGTCAAAGACATGCCAAAGAACAATCAGTATGCCATCGTAACGTTTGGAGCCAATGCGGTTGTGGAACAGTTTCTGACCAGTGAGAAACACAGTTTTCAGATTCTCTCGGCACCGGAGGCGGATGCAACCAACCTTGAGGAAGCCGTTTCCACAGGACTTTCCATGATCCCGGACAATGCGGCAGGACGGCTTGTGGTGCTTACGGATGGAAAGCAGACAAAGGGAAACATCGAGCATACGGCATCGGCACTGACGGCAAAAAACGTGCAGCTGTATTCGGTTCTCTATGAAGATACAAAGCAGGGGAGCGATGCCTATATCGAAAACGTGGAAATGCCGGAGTATCTTTATCCGGGTGATTCCTATTCCATGACGGTAACTGTGGAAAGCAACTATGAGACCGATGCGAAGCTGCAGCTTTTGCAGGGAACGGAGATGGTCAGTCAGACAGGCGTGCATTTAAACAAAGGCAGCAACCGTTTTGTTTTGAAACAGAAGGTAGTCGGTACCGATGCGCAGCAGTATACCGTGCGCGTGAAGGCACCGAAGGACACCTGTGAAAAAAACAATGATTATGGTACGTATGCGACGGTGGATTCCCTGCCAAAGATTCTGCTTGTATCCGGAATGGGAGAGGACAGCACACCGTTTTTAGGACTTTTGGATGCTGCCGGATGCAATTACCGGCAGGTATCCGCAGTCAGTGCACCGGATACTTTAAAAGAGATGCTGCAGTACAAGAGCATCATTCTGGAAAATGTGTACCGGACAGATCTGCCGGAGGGCTTTCTAAAAAATCTGAAAACTTATGTGAAAGACTACGGATGCGGTCTGGTGGCATGCGGCGGTGAGGACAGTTTTGCACTGGGCGGATATCTGGATACGGAACTGGAGAAACTTCTTCCGGTCGATATGCAGCTGCGCGGGGTAAATGAGAAACAGAATCTGGCAATGGTCATGGTGATTGATCATTCGGGCAGTATGTCGGAACAGACCGAAGGAGGCACCAATCTGGATCTGGCGATCGCGGCTGCCAAAGCGGCTGTGGATCAGCTGGATACGAAAGATGAAGTCGGTGTGGTAACCTTTGATGATGGTTACACCTGGCAGGTGCCGCTGGAAAAAGTGAAGGATAAAGACAAGATCCATCAAAGCATCGAGACGATCAGCGAAGGCGGTGGAACGACCATCAAACCGGCCGTGCGTGCGGCACTAAATGAAATCAAGAAGAGCAAGGCGCAGCTAAAGCATATTGTCCTTCTGACGGATGGACAGGGGGAAACCGGAAATTTCGAAGATATCATCAAGGACTGCAAGGATGCCGATGTAACCCTTTCCACGGTAGCGGTTGGAGAGTCGTCTGACAGACAGCTTCTGGAACGACTGGCAACGCAGTGTAACGGCCGCTATTATTATTCCGATATCTCAACCGATATCCCGAAAATCTTTGCACAGGAAGTATTTTTAAATGGAGATACCTATTTGCAGAACGGACAGTTTTCACTGAAAGGAAACAGCAGCAATGCCATCACGAAAAATCTCTTTGCCGATGGCTGGCCGCAGATCAAAGGATACGTGAGTGCCTCTCCGAAAACCGGAGCCAATGTGCTGCTGGCATCTGCCGAAAAGGATGACCCGATTTTGTCTGTCATGCAGTATGGACTGGGGCATACGGTTGCGTGGAATACCGATGTGACAAACCGCTGGACCGCCGGGCTGGCACAGCAGAATGATTACGTGCAGCTGTGGAAGCGGATCATCGATTACAGTGCGGGAAATACAGCACTCGGCGAAGACCGTGTGGATGTAACTACCGTAAACGGAACAACAAAAGTTACCTATTATGCCAAAGACTACGCAGAGCAGACACAGGTGGAGGCTGTGTACACGGATCCGGATGGAAAAACGCATCAGGCGAAACTGACCGCAAGTGCGCCGGGAACTTATGAGGCACAGCTGGATACGGCAGCCTCCGGTGTCTACAATCTGAGCGTGCAGCGGAAAAACGGCAAAAAAATCGAAAATGCCCTGACCACCGCAGCCGTGGTGCAGTATTCGCAGGAGTACAAATTTGCGCTGACAAACGACAGCTTTTGTGCGTTTATCAAACAGTATGGAAAGATGCTTTCCCCGAAGAAGAATGTATGGAAGAAGTTAAAAGCTTCCGGGCGGGCACGGGTTTGTCTGACCAATCCGCTTTTAATCCTTTTGCTTTTCGTATTTCTTGCAGATATCGCCATGCGGCGGTTTGCCTATGTTCCGCCAATGCCACACTGGACGAAGCCGGCAAAAAAAGCTATAATGACAAAAGAAAAAACAGCAGAAGACGGGCAGCCGGAGCCGGAAGCAGAAAAACCAAAGGAAAAGACAAAGAAAGCAAAACCGGAGGAAACGGCTTCCCAGGCACTCGATACTTCTGCGCTGTTAAAGAAAAAAGAAAAGCGGAACCATTCCGTTTAAAAGAAAACAGGAGTCATTATGCAATCAGACAGCAATTTACGAGAAACGTTACGGAGTATCGATCATAAAAGTTATCCGGCATACAAATCCCTGCGGGGAAGTTACCGGTTTGCAGACTATGTGTTATCCATCGATCATGTGCAGGGAGATCCCTTTGCGGCACCTTCCCATGTGCGCGTGACCGTGGATGCAAAGGCAGCGGCATTTCCGGAATATGCCATGAAAAATACACGGACGCGCACAGCACTGGCAGATGAACTGCTGCGCACGTTTGCCGCACAGATCAACCACTTTACATTTAAGGCGAAGGGATCGGGCAAGAGCGGCCTGATCTCGGTAACCCACTGCGGACAGGAGATTCTGACCCGGACAGCCTGTGAAGTGAACGAAAAAGAAATCACCGCGCGTTTTGCGGTAGGATTTCCGGCAAACGGACGGACGATCAATGCCAGGGAACTGGAGAAAATTCTGTTTACCTATCTGCCGGAATGTGTAAAGCACTCATTTTATTATAAAAATCTCGATGCCCGCAGAATCCGGGATGCCGTGGAACTGGCAGAAGACCAGCAGGCAGTCCGTGACCAGCTGAAAGAACAGGGGCTGGTTGCATTTGTTGCCGATGATGCGGTACTGCCACGGGAAAGCGGGATTTCCTCCCGGCCGATGAAACAGTCCGTAGCCTTTACCTCTCCGGAATCCCTTAGGGTGACGATACAGCTTCCGCACAGGGGTGCGGTCACCGGTATGGGAATCCCGAAAGGAATCACACTGATCGTCGGTGGCGGCTATCATGGAAAATCCACACTTCTGACTGCACTCGAACTGGGCGTTTATAACCATATCGCAGGGGACGGCAGAGAGTTTGTGATCACGGATGAGACCGCCTTAAAACTTCGTTCGGAGGACGGACGGTTTATCAAAGATGTCGATATTTCCATGTTTATCAATGACCTGCCAAACGGAAAAGATACCCATCATTTTTCAACGGAAGATGCCAGCGGAAGCACATCGCAGGCAGCCGGGATCGTGGAAGGCATGGAGGCGGGAAGCCGCCTGTTTCTGCTGGATGAGGATACGTCCGCGACGAACTTTATGGTAAGGGATGCATTTATGCAGAAAGTAGTCAGCCCGGATAAAGAGCCGATCACGCCGTTTCTTTCCCGTGCGCGCGATTTGTATGAGCAGGCAGGAATTTCTACCATCCTGGTAGCGGGCAGTTCCGGTGCCTTTTTCCATATTGCGGATACCGTGATTCAGATGGACCGTTACAAGCCGGTTGATATTACAAAAAAAGCAAAGGCATTGTGCAAAGAATTCCCGATTTCAGAGGAAAAGCCACATCCGTTCGCCCCGCCACACAGTCACCGGATCATGGAAAAAGATAAAAACGGTGCCACAAAACGCAGGGATTACCGGAGCGGAGCCGTGCGCAAAAATGAGCCGGAGCGGTTAAAATTAAAAACCATGGGAACGGATGGATTTGCCATCGGAAAGCAGACCGTGGACCTGCGGTATTTAGAACAGCTGATCGACAGCGAACAGACTGCGTGCCTTGGCATGCTCTTAAAATATGCGGTTGAACACCTGGTGGACGGCAAACGGACAATTGCCGAAGTCGTTGTACAGTTGCAGAAAGAACTCGAAACGTCCGGTATGAATTTTCTGGCAGAAAACGGTATCGTTTCCGGCGGTTATGCCATGCCGCGGGTGCAGGAGATGTATTCCTGTTTTGACCGTTATCGTGTATAGAAAAAGGGAAGCACAGGAGAGACTATGAAAAGAATATTAGTTGTCGTTGACATGCAAAACGATTTTACGACCGGATCGCTGGGCAATGCAGAGTGTGCAGCAGTCATTCCGAAGGTCGCGGAAGTGATAAAAACAGGCGTGTATGACAGAATCATTTTCACCCAAGACACGCACCAGAGTAATTATCTGGATACGCAGGAAGGAAAGCGGCTGCCCGTCGTGCACTGCATCGAAGGAACCGAAGGCTGGGAGATTGCGCCTGTGATCCGTAAGGCAGCATCCTTTTATTCCAAAGAACAGATCGAGACGATCTGTAAGCCGGCATTTGGCAGTGTGCAGCTTGGTGAGTGCTTAAAGCAGTACTGCGGTGATGCAGAGGCACAGATTGATTTCTGTGGCGTGTGCACGGGTATCTGTGTCATCAGCAATGTCATGATTGCCAAAGCCTTTGTTCCGGAAGCGCGCGTGTGCGTGATTGAAAAAGCATGCGCCTGCGTGACACCGGAGTCGCACCGCACGGCGATCGAAGCGATGAAAACCTGTCAGGTGGATATACAGTAATTGTATCTTATTTAAGTAAGAAGAAAAGAGAAGAATTATGAAGTTAAATCAGATCATCACCAGTCTGCTGGAAACAGACATGTACAAATTCAGTATGGGAGAGGCCATCTATCACCAGTTCTCCGACTATAAAACCACATGGACATTCAAGTGCCGCAATACCGATGTGCACTTTACGGCAGAGATGGTGCAGGAGATCAAAGAGCAGATTAAGGCGTACTGCAGTCTACGTTTTACAGAGGAAGAGCTGGAATATCTGAACCGCATTACATGGATCAAGGGAAGCTATATTGATTTCCTGCGCCTGTGGCAGCCGCGCTATGAGGATTTTAAGATTTCGGATGAGGCGGAATGCGGACTTTCCATCGAGACATTCGGTACCTGGCTGAATACGTCCTTGTATGAGATCCCGACACTGGCGATTGTCAACGAAGTGTATTTCCGTATGGCGTACGATTATGACAGGCTTTATGCCAGTTTCCGGGAACGTCTGGAACGGAAGATCAAAGATGCCAGCGGCAGATACGAGATCGGTTCGTTCAGTGAATTCGGACTGCGCCGCCGTCTTTCCGCAGAGGCACAGGAGCTTGCCGTCCGCAAGCTGAAAGAAGCAGAATTTCACGGGTCAGAATTTGTCGGAACGTCCAACGTCTATCTGGCAAAAAAATACAATCTGACACCGGTCGGAACCATGGCACATGAGTGGATCATGTGTGTCGGACAGGGAAATCACAAACATAACCCGGCATACTCCAACTGGTATGCGCTTGATGCCTGGGTACGCGAGTATGGCGTGTTAAACGGTATTGCACTGACCGATGCGATTACGACCGACTGTTTCCTGCGGGATTTCCAGCTGACCTATGCAACGTTATTCTCCGGCGTGCGTCATGACAGCGGAGATCCGGTGGAGTGGGGCGAAAAAATGATCGCGCACTACCAGAAACTGGGGATCAATCCGGCAAATAAAACTTTATTGTTCAGTGATTCTCTTGATTTTGCACGGGCACACGAACTGTACGAACATTTCCGAAACCGCACAAAGGTGGCTTTTGGAATCGGTACCTATATCTCGAATGATACGGAGGTACCGGCACTGAATATCGTCATGAAAACCACGCTGTGCAACGGTATGGATGTCGCGAAGATTTCCGATACTCCGGGCAAGGGAATGTGCAAGAACCCGGATTATGTGCACTATCTGAAACGATGCATCGACTGGCGTATGAATCATGACAGATAAAAGAATGATTTTTTATTGTAGATAATTATTAAGGAGAGAGCAGATGGGAAAAATTGAGGGTGTTCGAATCAAAAATTTTGGACCGTTGAAAGACATTGTGATGGGGAAGACGCTTTCTAATCAAAAGGGAATGGCTCTTGGAAATTTAACCGCCATTATAGGACCTAGCGGGAATGGAAAAAGTACTCTGGCAGATGCATTTGGCTTTTTGGCAGATTGTCTGGAAATAGGGGTTGAAGCTGCCTGTGATACAAAAAATAGAGGTGGTTTTCAACAAATTCGATCACAGGGAGTTGAAGAAGCAATAAAATTTGAATTATATTACCGGGAAACAAGTACGACACGCCCAATCACGTATGAATTGGAGATTGATGAAGATGGTATGGGAAGACCTTATGTGAAAGAAGAACGGCTTCGTCAACGTGTGGAAAAAAGAGGATGGCCATTATCCTTTTTGTTTTTGCAGAGTGGAAAAGGTTATGCTTATGAGGGAAAAGAAGGTGGAGCGGATGACAACGGGCGTAGTGTAAAAGGAGAAAAGGTAGATGTTGAATTAGCAGATATCCGAAAGCTTGGAATTGTGACCTTAGGAGCTATGAAACAGTATGAACGTATTGAAAAGTTCTTAAATTTCTTAAAGAGCTGGTATCTTTGTTATTTTTCTCCGGATGCAGCACGGTCTCTGCAGACAGCAGCCCCACAGCCATATCTGAATCGAACGGGTAGTAATATTAATAATGTTGCGCAGTATATGTATCGGGAAAATAAAAAAGAATTTACAAAAGTACTAAAAGAAATTCAGACGAAACTTCCGAATATAGAAAAAATCGAGCCTGTGAAATTTGATAACGGTCAGATGATGCTCAAGTTTTGGGAACATGGATTTGAAAAAGCATTTTATTCACCAAAGATGTCGGATGGTACTTTGAAGTTATTTGCATATTATTTGTTATTGCATGAAAAGAATCCACGGCAGCTGGTATTTATAGAAGAACCGGAAAATGGTTTATATCATCAGTATTTAAGCATGCTTGCAGAGGAAATGTTAAAAAGCGTTGGTACGGGATTTTCCAAGCAATTGTTTGTTACTACACACAGTCCTTTTTTTGTCAATGCATTGTCGCCGGATCATGTATGGGTTCTGACAAAGGGAGAAAATGGTTTTTCAAGTATTAAACGTGCATCAGAATATGATTTTGTTAAAGAACTTTCCGAAGAGGGTGTTCCTTTGGGGGATATGTGGTACAGTCGCTATTTTGGATAATGTGGAGGGAGTATGTACTTTCAATTTTTAATAGAAGACCAGTCAACTGAAATATTAGTTGGACATGTAATGGGAAAATTAAAAGAGAAATACCCGGAGAAAGAGATCCTTTATGACAGTAAGCCATTTAAAGGAATTGGGCATTTACCAACAAAGGGAAATCTTATGGAGCGCAAGGGAGGCAATTTACTGAATAATCTTCATATATATTTGCGTGGATTTGATAAAAAACTGGCAGGCATGGAACATGCGACTATTGTTGTTGTGTTGGACAATGACAAACGTGACTATGATATTTTTCAGCAAAATCTCAACCAGGTAGCAAAGGATGTTGTGATGTTAACGGACTATGCCTTCTGTATTGCGGTAAAAGAGATGGAGGCGTGGTTATTAGGAGATGAAGATGCCATTTATAGTGCATATCCGGAAGCAAAGAAGAAATTTCTGAAAAATTATAAGCAGGACGAGATTGTTGACACATGGGAAGTGTTGGCAAATATGGTATATCCCGGAGGATTAGCAAAATTACATAAAGTGTCTAAAAATAGTTATAAGGAAACGGGAAAAGCAAAATGTGAGTGGGCTGATAAAATAGGTCAAAAACTTGTTTTAGAAAAGAATGTTTCTCCAAGTTTTCAAAAATTTTTATTTGAACTTTGTTCAAGGATTGAAGCAGCGTAAGAAGAGTGTTTTTGGAATGATTTAAAAACAAAGGAAGAAGGAACAGACCTATGAATTATACAGAGTGTATCGAACAGGCGAGAGGCCGTATCGGATCTTACTGTAAGGCGTGCAGTGAATGTAACGGCAGAGCCTGTAAAAACCAGATGCCGGGGCCGGGAGCCAAAGGCATCGGCGATACCGCCATCCGCAACTATGACAAATGGAAGGAAATCCGCGTCCAGATGGACACGCTGGTCGAAAACCGTCCATGTGATACGACACTGGAACTGTTTGGCAGAACGTTTCAGTATCCGTTTTTTGCCGGTCCGGTAGGTGCCGTGCAGCTGCACTACGGAGACTGCCTGAATGATATTTCCTACAACGATATTCTCGTTTCCGCCTGTGCAGCATCCGGCATCGCTGCTTTTACCGGAGACGGAACCGACAGCAATGTCATGGTCGCAGCGACAAAAGCAATCAAAAACGCCGGCGGACTGGGAATTCCGACCGTAAAGCCGTGGAATATCGAAGTGATCCGGGAGAAAATGGCGATGGTAAAGGATTCCGGTGCCTTTGCCGTGGCAATGGATATCGATGCGGCAGGACTGCCGTTTTTAAAGAATCTGACACCACCGGCCGGAAGCAAATCGGTGGAGGATCTGCGTGAAGCGAAACAGGCGGCAGGGCTGCCGTTTATCGTTAAAGGAATCATGACCGTCAAGGGTGCCATGAAGGCAAAAGAAGCCGGGGCCGATGCGATCGTTGTGTCAAACCACGGCGGGCGTGTTCTGGATCAGTGTCCTGCCACCGCAGAGGTGCTCGAAGAGATCGTAAATGCAGTCGATGGCTCCATGAAGATTTTTGTCGACGGAGGCATCCGTTCCGGTGTGGATGTGTTTAAGGCATTGGCACTGGGAGCCGATGCGGTGATCATTGCCCGTCCGTTTGTGACTGCCGTGTATGGCGGAGCGCAGGAAGGCGTCGAGGCTTATGTCAATAAGATCGGAAGTGAGCTGAAAGATACGATGGCAATGTGCGGTGTGGCTTCGCTGAAGGAGATCACACGGGATTGTGTCAGAGTGTGAGAATTACATATTGGGAAAGGATGAAACGCTTGTGTTCGTGGCGCGTGCCATGGATATGGGCGTTTTTTGTATGATTGAGGAAAAATTTGATTATTTTTTATGGAGAAAGGGCGAATAATGGAAAAATATGGTATAATAAAAAAATAATAAATAGTAAAAGAGGGATTATTTTAAAAATAAAAGATTTCTTTGTTTGCTATATAAAACATTATTATTGCATTTTGAATTTTGATATTAATAAAAAAGTGTTAAATGGAAATAAGAGGATAAAGAAGTTATATTATGAGCGATTTGATGGATATTATTGCAAAAGAAACTAATGGAAAGAGTTATAAAACTTATAAATATACATATGAGGGAGCAGATACTTTGTCGTTTGCATATGATGACCATCAGGAAATTACATGGGAGAGATATGGGGAAAATGTTCCACCAGAGAAATCTAAAAATATGGAGGTATACGCGAGAGAAATATGTGATCAGAAACCGCTTTTTTCATATTTTTTAGATGGATCACGCCATACATATAAAGTGGATGATATTGCATATAAGAATAAAGTGTTTCCAGTAATTGCAGGACAGGTTGGAGTTAGTTGTTGTAAACGAGTAGAAAAAGAAATGAAAAGTTATGATTTTGATCGCAGATTGGTTATTACTTTACCAAAAGTCGCAAGTCAAAGTGATTGGAATAAAGCAGTTTTTTTTAATAATTTATGTAAAAAGATAAATGAAGATTCATTTCTATATTCTACAGGAATTAAATTTACAGATATTAGTCCGTATTCAACAAAGATAGATGAATTTGAGAGAATTGAAAATAAAGGTATAGCAGTTGTCCAAGATTTAATGATTCAAAGAGAAGTAGGTATGGTTAGTCGATTAGTAGCAGAGAATAAGATTAATTCGAATAATTATTTGATGAAAGATGGATCTTTGGAATATAGAGTTGATAATTTAAAGAATGATAGGGAAAAAAGAAGATTCCAAAATAATTTTAGTTATGTAGTTGGGGTTTCAAAATCATTTAATCCTGAAAATTGCAAAGATAAAAAAGGAAAAAATAATTCAAACATGATTGCTGATTTACCATTGTTTCATAGAACTCCGGTAAGTATGTATAGTTCTCCACGATTAGAAGGAATGAAATATGCGGTTTGGTATCTTAGAATTCGAGATAAAAAGTATACTGTAAATACATTTGATGGAATTTTAAAAATAGAAAAAATACTTGTAACAGATGAACAAGTTCATAAAGGATTAGATTCGGAAGAAGTAGATTTAATATCAGCAAATATCGTGAATGAAAGAAATCCTGTATGTTACGGTTCTGATTCAAGGTGGGCAAACCATTTATATCCGATTTATATAACAGAATGTTATGCAAAAAGTAAATATTTAAGTGATACTATGTTTTTAAATTTATTTTAGGAGGTACAATCATGGGAAAAGTAATAGGAAAAGTTATTGCTACAGAAAAAAATCCTTCAACAATAGATGATTTTTATTTCTGGACAAAACAGGATTTGATTTTAAACCCATTTGATGTAGTAAAGGTAGGACATATACAGCACAGTGTATCATATGGGGTTGTTCAAGAAATTTCTCATATTACGGATACGGCAAATTTTTTGTCTGATTATGTCTCAAACGATTTTGGAAATGTTGAAGCAACTGAAAATACAAGACGAATAGGGATGAATTACGTAAAAGCTCAAGTGATAGGTAATACAGAGAATATATATATCCCACTTATTAATAATCAGAAGGTTGAATTGGCAAATGAAAGTGAGGTTGCAGAAGCACTTGGACTTAATAATGTTAAGAATCCCGTAACTTGTGGATATTTACAAATGTATAGCGGAGAAAAAGATAGAATAACATTACCTGTGCAAATGGATTCAAGATTTTTAATTGGTCCAGAGGGTGCGCATTTAAATATTTCAGGTATTTCGGGATTGGCTGCAAAAACCTCATATGCAATGTTTTTGTTAAAAGCAATTCAAGATAAATGTTTAAAAAATAATGACGATGATGTTGCCTTTGTTTTATTTAATGTAAAGGGAAAAGATCTGTTGGCATTAGATGAACCAAACGAGTTTGAATCTGAAAAAGAAAAAAAAGAAACCTATGATTTATATAATCATTTGGGATTAAGTACAGAACCATTTAAAAAGGTACAATATTATTATCCATATGCTTCTAATAAAATAGGAAATACATATTTACATAAAGAAGCATATGATTATCAAAAAAGTCAGGGAAAGGCTCATTTGTATAAATATTCTTATGAGGAAGATAAAGATAATTTAGACCTAATGTTTGCAAGTATGGATGATCCACAACAGACAATGGATTCTATAATTAACTATATAATCAATAATCAAGGAACTTTCGGTGGTTTAGATGGATGGGATGATTTTCTTGATGAAGTTCAAAAGTATTGTAAAGCGGGATCGGGTGGAGATAAAGAAATAACAGTTAATAGTTGGAGAAAGTTTAACCGAATTGTTCGAAAATCAATATATCGTAATGAGATTTTTGATTCTGTTCGAGATAATGGGGAAGAGGTAAGAATAGGAGAAGCGTTAAAACACATTAAAAAGAATGAGGTACATGTTATAGACATTGCGAGATTAAATGAAGAAATGCAAGGATTTGTTTTTGGAGATGCAATTAGAACAATATATGATTTACAGTTGGGACAGTATACGGATGATAAAGATGTAAATCCACCCAAGAAAATTGTGATCTTTATAGATGAATTAAACAAATATGCATCTTCGGATACACCGAAAAGTTCGCCAATTTTGCGTCAAATATTAGATATTGCAGAAAGAGGAAGATCATTGGGAATAATATTATTTTCGGCAGAACAGTTTAGAAGTGCAATTCACAATAGGGTTACGGGAAATTGTTCAACACATGCTTATGGAAGAACCAATGCAATAGAAATTGCAAAATCAGATTATAAGTTTGTGCCATCAGTGTATAAAAATATGATGACGAGATTAAAACAAGGGGAATATATTGTACAAAATCCAGTTTTTACATCATTATTAAATATAAAGTTTCCAAAACCAATTTATAAACAATACAAACAGTAGGAGTGTTAAGTAATGGCTGTAGGAAAAAATTTTTTGGAAAATATAACAGTAGCAATGTATGAGAATAGTTTTACAATATATAGAGAATTTATTCAAAATGCAGCTGATTCGATAGATAAAGCAATTGCTAGAGGAATAATTGAAAAAGACGAGGCTTACATAGATATACATATTGAATATAACAAACGAAAAATAAGCGTATTTGATAATGCATGTGGAATCCCTATGCGAGAATTTAAAAAGAAAATGATGGATGTAGCAGATTCTGATAAAGATAGAGACAAAGAGAAGGGGTTTCGAGGTATTGGACGTTTGGCAGGGTTGGGATATTGTGATAAATTAATCTTTCACACGTCAGCAAGAGGTGAGGAAAAAGAATCTATAATAACATGGAATGGTATAAAATTGAGAGAAATAGTTAATGATCCAAGTCAGCATCCTTCATCTGAGCAACTTATTGATGAAATAACAAATGTAGAATATGTTGTTGCAGATAAGGAGGAACATTTTTTTGAAGTGATAATGGAGGATGTAAGTTTTGAAAGTGATGATTTGCTAGATGAACAACAGGTGATCAAATATCTGAGTGCAGTTGCGCCAGTCCCATATGCCAATTATTTTATCTTTTCATCTAAGATAAAAGAGTTTGCAAAAGAAAATAGTTTTAGAATTGATGAATATAATGTTTCCGTTAATGGAAATCAACTTTTTAAACCATATAGAACTATATTATATGAGGGACATAGTAATGATGATAAAAAAGAATATGATCAAATATATGATGTAGAATTTAAGATATTTAAAGATCCAATGGAAAAAGTGATTGCTTGGATGTGGTTTGGAATTGCAAAATTTGAAAAAGTAATTCCTACAGTCAACGAAATGCGTTGTATTCGTTTGCGTAAAGAAAATATACAAATTGGTGATGAGAATACGATGGGAAAGTTTTTTAAGCAGGAGAGGGGAAATAGTTATTATATAGGAGAGGTGTTTGCTGTAGATAATAATTTGATACCTAATGCTAGAAGAGATTATTTTAATCCTAATCCGTCTGCTAAAAAATTTGAGGAGTCTTTACATAACTTTTTTTATTTAGAATTATATAATTTGTATTATTATGCAAGTAAAGTACGAGGTGCCCAAAAGGCGGTTGTAAATTTTAAAAAGAAAGAAAGGGAATATAATAGCAAGTTACAAAATGCTGGTTTTATAGATACAGAGGAACAAAAAGCAGCTCAAAAAGAAATTGAGACGGAAAAATCAAAACTCGAAAAAGCAAAAAGGGAAATCGAAAATAGAAAAAAAGATGCCAATGCAAATGAAATGTACAATAGAGTATTTACAGAAATAGAAAAAACTTATAAAACTCAAAAAGAGGAACCGCATAATGTTAACATACTGCAAAATGATCAGTCAGATAAAGGTAAAAAATATTTAACCCAGTCATTGTCTAAGTATAGTAAAAGAGAACAGAAGTTAATAACCCGTATTTATAACATTATTAAAATGATGTTGCCCAAAGACATGGCTGATATGGTAATAAAAAAGATACAGGAAGAATTGAGTAAATAATGAGAAAAATTTTGCTTGTTGAGCCAAATTATAAAAATAAGTATCCACCCATGGGATTAATGAAACTTGCTACATATTATCGTCGATTAGGTGATGATGTAACTTTTTTTAAGGGGGATCTGAAAGATTTAGTTTTAAATAATACATATGATGCATTGCTAAAGCAATTATATGCAAATGATAATAAAATTTTTTGGGAACAATATAAGCCAGAGATATGTAAATATATCTCCAGAGGATCACAAGAAGCGTTGGAAAACATACCATTAATTCATGAAAATGCAATTATATTGGAATTGTTAAAATATTATAGAAAATATTTTAGAAAAAAAGAATATTTTAAACCTGAAAACAGAATATATGATAGAGTGGGAATAACAACTTTATTTACTTTTTATTGGGATATAACGATTAAGACTATTAATTTTGCTAAGCAACTTTGCAAAAGCCAAAAAGAGGTTATGGTTGGAGGGGTGATGGCCTCTATATTGCCAGATAAGATTGAAGAGGCAACAGGAATTAGACCATATGTTGGAACGTTGAGTACAGCAGGACAGCTAGATGAAGGTAATGATATGATAATTGATTTGCTACCACTAGATTATTCGATATTAGAAGAAATAGACTATGTATATCCGGAAAATGATGGATATTTAGCATATATGACTAGAGGTTGCATTAACAAATGTGCATTTTGTGCTGTTCCAAAGTTGGAACCAGAATATAAGGAATTTTTACCTATAATAGAACAGATTCGGTATACAAATGAACGGTTTGGTGGGAAAAAAAATTTGTTATTACTTGATAATAATGTATTAGCATCATGTCAATATAACCATATAATTGATGAAATAAAAGAAGCTGGATTTACAGTGGGGAGTATTTTTGTCGAGCCTAATAAATTTGAGATTGCTGTGAAAAATTTGAGAGAGGGATATAATGAAAAAGCATATATTAAAGCAATTGTTCGTCAATATAAGTTAATAATAGGTAAGTATGGAGAAAAAATACAAGATATATATGATTTGCTAGAAAAAAAATATTTGTTGAATGATTATACGGCCAAAAAAGAAACTATTTTATCAACGTATGAGATTGTAAAACCTGTATTTGAAGACTATTACAGAAAAAAAAGAGGGAAAAGAAGATGTGTGGATTTTAATCAGGGAATTGATTCACGATTAATTAATGATACAAACATGGAAAAAATGGCCGAAATACCAATAAGACCAGTTAGAATTGCCTTTGATCATTGGAATCTTCATAAAAAATATGAGAATGCAGTAAGAATTGCGGTAAAACATGGGCATACATGTTTGTCTAATTATGTATTATATAATTTTGAAGATGAACCATTAGAGTTATATTGGAGATTGAAATTAAATGTTGATTTATGTGAGGAATTAGATATAAATATTTATTCATTTCCGATGAAATATCATCCAATAGAAGATCCTAAATATTTTAGTAATCGAGATTATATAGGAAAGCATTGGAATCGAAAATTCATAAGAACGATACAGGCAATATTAAATTCTACAAAAGGAAAGGTTGGTAAGGGGAAAAAATTTTTTGAAAAGGCTTTTGGAAAAGATGAAGAAGAATTTAATAAATTATTGTATATGCCAGAAATTATGATTATTTATCGTGCTCATTTTGATGAGAACGGTTTATCAAATCAATGGTGGAAAGAATATTCAGCATTAACAGATGATCAAAAAAATGTGGTTAACCCTATCATATATAGTAATTCTTTTGATGATTATGAAAGTGATGTACATGATTTATCCTGCTTAAGAGTTTTATCATATTATAGAATTAAAAGCAAAGATGTTACAGAAGATAATATAGAAATTTTATGATAAAATAAGTAAGATAAAATACGCAAAAATAGGAAATAATGATTTTTTCAAACTTGTGTAGCCGATATTACTGGTGTTTGGATTGGATGAAGGGAAGAATTATTGGATAATAAATACGTAGAATTGAAAAATACACTTAATTATTATAATAATAACGCAACTTCTTTTGCATTGTCTACTGTAACTGTTGATTTTCAACATACACAAGACAGATTTCTAAGCTTTCTTCCAATTAATGCCTTCATCTTAGATTTTGGTTGTGGATCTGGTCGTGATACAAAGTATTTCATGGAACATGGATATAGAGTGGAAGCAACGGATGGTTCAGAAGAGTTGTGCAAATTAGCAAGCACATATACTGGAGTTTCGGTTAAATATATGCTATTTCAGGAGTTGGACGAGCAGAAAAAATATGATGGCATTTGGGCATGTTCCTCTATTTTGCATTTGTCAAAGGATGAACTTAAAAATGTTATGCAGCGAATGTTGTGTGCATTGAAGGATGATGGAGTGATTTATACATCGTTTAAATATGGAACATTTGAGGGCGAACGAAATGGAAGATATTTTACTGATTTTACAAAAAAAACATTTGATGGATTTTTAAGTGGTATAAGACATGTAAAGATAGAAGAACAATGGCTGACAGGAGATGTGAGACCAGGCCGTGAGTCGGAACAATGGCTGAATCTTATACTGAGGAAAGTGTGACGAATGGATAAAGTATTAAAGCTGGAAAAAGGACAATATGATCTGATAGAAACAGTCTCATATCCAAATGGTGGTGCAAGCTATTTTTATGTAAGAGATCAGCAGGCTATTATTATTGATGATGGGATATGTAATTACAAAAAGGATGAGAAACCTTTTTCCTATTCTTTAATTACGGACAAGCAAAATACATATATGAATAAATATGCAAAAGTATATCGCTTTCTAAAAGAAGACATGGGAATAATCAATGAAGTAATTACATTGCCATGCAAAAAGGAAGAAATACCAATAAAGTATGTGGCAAATCGCGAAGATCATGCAGATGCCTCTCCATTGGAAATCGACTTTGAAAATAATTTTGCAAGTGTATATGGTCGTAATAGCTTGAAATATTTACAGAAAGAATATGGTATTTTGGATGAACAGGGAAATAATTATTTTCTGGATTACTTGTTAAGAACAAAGCATGGAGATTATGCAGTTGAAGAAAATGGGGTAACTTATCATCATCCGCAGCAGATCGGTTTGGAACGTTATCGCAGACAGCTGCAAAAACAAAATACATGTACCGAATGGGGAATTAAGTTATATCGTTTTTCTTCAGAAGATTGTAGATTTGAAAATCGAATTGAGGATGACATAAAAACTTTTTTTGGTGAAAATACCGATGAGTTTGAAGAAAATGGACTCCTTGCTGATCGTCCGGTAAAGTTATATGAGCATCAGGAAAATACGCTTGAGGAAATACAAAAACAGCGTGCTGCGGGAATAAATACATTTCTTGTGGTATTTCCAACGGCAAGTGGAAAATCCAGGATTGTGGAAGAAGATTTGCGTATTTTTTCCAGAAAAAATACAGAATTTCATGCGCTTATTATGGCTCCTAATACAAACATTATTGATGATTGGAGGCAGCGAGTGAAGAAATCTCTCCCAGATCTGCAGGAGCAAATTGAAATTTGTTCATTTGCTTATATGATGCGGAACTATCAGAAATATGCGCAGGAAAAATATAATTATATTGTAGTAGATGAAGCTCATCACGCAGTTTCCCCAGTTTTAAAACGTGTTATTCAGTATTTTACGCCTGATTTTTTGATTGGTCTTACAGCAACCGATCAACGACCAGACAAAAAGAAGTTGGAGACAATATTTGGTAATTATAAGACAGGCTTATCTCTGGTTTATGCGATGAAAAAGAAAATTGTTGCAGAGGCAAATGTATGTCGTATTGAAACCAATCTGGATTTGAGTCATATTCGATTCAATGGCAAAGATTATATTAATGCTGATTTGGAAAAGAGTATTCGTGTAAAGTCCAGAAATGAATTGATTGCAGATGTGTTATACAACTATTTTTCGGAAGGAAAAGCTGGGCAGTTGCAGGGAGTCGTGTTTTGTGTAAATACAAATCATGCACAGGAGATGGAGCGTATTTTAAATGTGAAAGGTCTTTCGGCAAAGGCATATACCAGAAAAACAAAAAATCCGGATGAAGTTATGCAACAGTTTCGAGAGAAAAAAATACGTTTTTTGTGTGCTTGTGAAATGATTTCGGAGGGATGGAATTATCCGGAACTTGGAATTCTGGTAATGGCGCGTCCAACACTTTCCAAGGTTCTTTATATGCAGCAGATTGGCAGAGGACTTCGACGAACAAATACAAAAACGAACGTGTTTGTTATTGATGTAGTAGATGAGTATGGTACCATGGCAAAACCGTGTTCCATGCATTCAATTTTTTCTAATCCATTTTACACTGCATTTGGAAGTATTTTAAAAAGAGATTATTCCGTGGGAGATATGATAGAAGTAGATGGTCTGCATGAAACAGTAGAACGTATTGTGCAGGTGGACATTGAAACTTTCGAAGAAAAATATGGTGATTACTTAAATCAGGAACAGCTGGCGAGAGAATTTTATTTAAGTACGGGAACTATTACCAGCTGGGTTACCAAAGGAAAAATCTCTCCGGATCAAATGATTGCTTTTGGAAGTAGAAAAATTTATCTTTTTGCACCAGAACATGTGAAGCAGATTCGTGAGGAAAATAATATTCCAGAACATACAGAGGAAACGATCAAAACGGATTTCTTTGATTTTCTGGATGAACGTGATTACAGTCTTTCTTACAAGATGCCATTTCTTCTTTCATTTCTAAAAAATATGAATGAAATTGGAGATGCAAAAATTGATAATGTGCTCACAGATTATATTGCTTTTTACCAAGACAGGATTGATAAGGGACTTCCGGTAGATCGGTCAAGTTGTCCATATAATGCAGAACGATTGAAAGATCGGAAATATATTAAAAGCAATATGCTGACAAATCCTTTTGAAAAATTTGAGCGTAAACGGTTTCTGTATTATTCAAAGGATTTGAATGTGATTTCTATGAATCATGCGCTTTTTATTAAAATGAGTAAGCAAGATTTTGAAAAAGTGAAGGTGCAGATGGAAGAGGATTTGGAGAAATATTACGGTAGTTTATAGTGATAATTTTGTGTAAGTTCACGAAATAAAGGAGACTATAAAAATGGCTAATGAGGAAAGAGAATTATATAAGTTTGTGAATGATTCAAAATACAGAGATAAGGTAATTGCCAAAATTCATAAGAACGATGATAATGCATACAACAAAAGAATCAAGCAAATTGAAAAAGAGAGAGATGTCCTTTCAAAAAGCAGGACGAAAGAAATTATTAGAATTGCCAATGCCAGATGGGAAAAATTAGCTGATGGAAAAATTATGGTAAATAGAACTGAAGGTAAAATTCAAATTAATAATTCTATCGCCTTATTTTCAAGTATCCAAGGGGCTGAATTGAACATGATGGTAGGAAGTCGTATTGTTACAACTGAAAATACGCAAACAACATCAAAAAAACATGCTTCCTTAGGTGGTGCTGTTGCAGGAGGATTGATTCTTGGACCAGTTGGAGCAGTAGTTGGAGGTGTAGGTCTAGGTAAAACCAAGGGAAAAACAACAGGAACGACAGTATCTAATCAGATTCCAACATGTACTCATTTAGGTGTTATGGTTAATATTGATGGATTTGTTTCTGAGGTTATATTGATAGCAAATCAGGTGGATCAATCGAGCTTTTCCTTTTCGAAAGCTCAAAGTGATGCTCAAAATATTATTGCGCAGTTAGGAGTTCTAGCTAAAACACCTGTGCCAACTCAATTCTTAAAGCCAGAGGAGGAATCATCAGTAAGGGCAATTGATAGTCAGATCAATAACAAACAGATGGAACTTCAGCAGGCGATTAGCGACAAACCTACATATACGATTCCTGCTATGTACAGAACCAATGAACAAAGTGGAATGTCTGATGAGGAATATCTACAATATTTATATAATACTGATGCACAGAGAACGGCGAAAAGGACTGCTGATGAAGCTGCATTTAAAAAGGAACAGGCTGAGCGTAGGGCTGCTGAAAAAGCTAAGAAAGCAGAGAGACGAATCGTAAGGCAACATCAGAGAGCACAGAATATGGCTGATGCAGATTATGCAGGTAAGATAAAAAAAGTTGGTTTGGTAATATATAAGATAATATTTTGGGCATTTTCTATTTTTATGTTGTTTTTTGCTATCGTTTCATTTTCAAGTTCTGGAATATTAAGTGGAATTTTGTTTGTAATTACGGCAGTTATGATTAATCCTTTTGCGGAAGTACTTATTGGAAAGAAAGTGTTTAGCATACCTAAGTGGGGTGCGATTGTTATACTTATCGTTGGCTTTTTTGCTGGTGTTTTAACATTTCCACAGTAAATGAGGCAACTGATTTCGACAGCATGTAGTGAAATTTGTAAGTATAATGTATTAGAAATACAAAGGAATGCTACAAGTATGAATATGATATCAGGAGATCAACTATGGGCAAGGAAAATGTATTAGATTTATTTCATGCATCAAATGAAGAAGCATTGGATGTAACATTGGAAGAAATTTTACCAGAAGTTGTTAAACAGATTTCGGAAATGGTGGTGTCCGAAGCTACGGCATCAGTAATATGTGAAATTTTAGGGGCTGTTTTTCCAAGAATCAATAATATACGGTTAGGGTGGAAACAGAATCGCCTTGAAAGAAATGTAAAAAAAGCTATTGAAGAATTACAAAAGAACGATTCCTTAATTGCGGCTCAATTGGAAGTGCTTGAAAAAAATAATCAAGATCAGATATTTCGGACGAAATATTGTGAGATGATGCTTGACGCTATATATGATGAAATACAAGAATCAAAAGTAAAATATGGAATTAATGGTTTTATCAATTTGATGTGTATTGAAAATCCTAATGAGGATATGACACTTATGTTTTTTAAAACACTTACTGAATTAAGTGATTTGGATATTCGTGTATTAAAATGTTTTTCTTATGAACATGAAGAAAATTATTATTCTGTCGTGCAGGATGTTGATATTTCAGATACGCAATATCGTTTTGTGAAAGAAAAATTGGAACGCTTTGGTTTACTTCAAAATAAAAATGCTGACATTAGAGATATGGATTTAGCCATCATTATTGATTATTTAAAAGATATTGACAGGCAAAGTAATTCGAAGAACCCTAAAAGTGTTAAGTTTCCTAGTAAAGTAAAAAAGTTAGGAAATAATAATTCATATGAAATCACTTCGTTAGGTAGAGAATTCTTAAAATTGACGGAGCCTATAATAAGTCTGTGATATAAAATTTCCTTTAGCATATATTGAGATGAATGGAACTGTGTGAATATAAAACACGAGCAGGTGCACGCAGGTTGCTGGATAAGATGATTCAGAATGATATTTTGAAAAAACAGGAAGTGGACCTAGTACAAAATATATATTTAATGATGACAAGTAAAAAGAAATGAGATAATAGATACAATCGGTTATTTAATGGATGCGGGTATCCATTTACTGGATACAAAGCGTTCAATAAGTATCCAATATTATCCGATAAGTATCCATTAGGGATCACTTACTGGATACTATTTCTCACACTGATTGAATAAATTTGTGCAGATCATCTGTACAAATGGATCAAAAGGTGAAATAATGATGCTTATTCGTGATATACAAAGGGGTGATCTCATGTTAACAAATGACAATAATGTCAGGCGCAATGACTTATCATTACGCCTAAAATACATAGGTATCAAAACCAGAATATTTAAAATAGCTCCCTTTAAGTATGTGATTTTATGTTCCAATATACCAGACGATTTTGAAAAAATAAAGACATATTTTGATCGCTCCATAAGGTATGTTACTTTGCAGATATCATTATCGGATCAGGTGCCGGAACATTATATAGAGGAACTCTCTCCAATTGATATGGAACATCCGGTGGATGATTTTCGGGCAACAGCGAGGACCAGAGCTGAGATAGAAGAATATATTTATGGAAGATACCATGATTTTGACATTAGAAAAATTGTTCCGAGTGAAGGCGGCATAAATTTTCATATGGATATTTATGTTGGAAGTGATGTGAGTGACAAACAGATCGCAAGGTTGCAAAAGGAACTGACAGAAGTTGACTTTGGAACGGATCAGATTCAGGTACTTCGTACAACGGAACCTCCGGAAGATAAAACAAAATTAAATCCGCAGGACAGTGTTATGTGGTTAAATACGAACAAGAGTTATCCGTTTACAGTTGCTGAGACAGATTTCTGGTATGACAATATAGAGGCAATTTATGATGGCTCTGTGAAAAGAAAGGATTTATCTTTTTGCAGAGATGGCGAACTGAAATGCTTTGTGAATGCGTCTGTTTTTCCGGTGATCAATCTACGCAGCCTTTTATTATTATATGATACGGTGTATCTTGCTTTGCCAATTGAAAATTTTTTGGATGAGTTTTTGGAAATGCAGGGCATGAAAAAGAAAGAGCTGGTCCAACTTGTTTCAATGGGGAAAGTAGTTCTTTTGTTAGGAAATGATGAGACGCGGTATGATCGGCAGGTTATTTTGGATGCTTACAAAGAGTCACCGGATTCTGTAATTGGAAGAAGAGCTATGAATGCGATGATGATTGCACAGTTGGTTGAGATGAAAAATCAGTATGCTGCCAATTATCCGATGGCTTATGAGATGGCATCGCAACTTGCAAAATATGGAAATCAGAAACAGGATGAAGTGGCACTTCATATATCAGAACTGTTGGCATGGCCATATAGAGTAGTGGGAGAAAGTTTTGGCATTTTGCAAAATTCGAGTCCTATGGCAGTCAGTAATTTCGGCATTAATCAGTTGGCATATCATTTTTTCAGAGAGCATGATCAAAAGAATGCAATTGAATTTGAATTCATTTCAAAGGCGGAATCGGCACATTTAGCCATGGCTTTGGATGCAACATATTTTCCGTTTCGTGCAGAAAAGGATAATAAAATATATACGGATGAGGCAGAGACTTCTATGATGGAAGGAATGATGAAGGTATATTGGTATGCACCAGAGCAAGTGAAGCGGATGCAGTCGATTTGGAATACAAATTATACAGAAAGAAATATGTTGGAATTATTCGACACAAAAGAAAATATTGATATTTTGCGTACTGCAAACATGGCAGACAAGTACCAGACACCTTTGAAGTTCCGGGCTATTTTGGAAAATCTGGAGAAGATGGAAGAAACAGATCGAAGACAAAAGATTCGGGAGTATAATAATATTTTGGCAGAGGCTTCGGAACGAACTGCAAAATCGACAAGTATTGTTGATTTTATGCTTGGAACTACCGGTTTTTTAAATTTTGGATCTTATTTGAATACGATACTGAATTTGCTCGGATTACTGAAAGGTGTTCCAGATATGATGCCGGGTGCAACGGAGCGAAAGGATTTGCAAAAATTCCGTTCGATTGCAAAAGAACTGGGCACAGATAATCCGGAGAAAACAGGAGAGGAGGTTTATCTTCTTGATCGTATTTCTCCAGTGGCTAATTTAAGATAAAAAGTAATTTATGCAGACTATCTGCATAAATGGATTAGAACCATTCCGGAAGGCATTGATTTGGGAATTATTTATAGGTTATACTGGAAATAAAAATTACATTATTAGATAAATACCAGGAGGCTTACATCATGGAACGAGTAGAAAAATTCTTAAAAGAAGCAGAAACATATTATTTAGCAACCGTAGAAGGCGACCAGCCAAGAGTCAGACCTTTTGGTACAGCCCACATTTTTGAAGGAAAACTTTATATTCAGACAGGTAAGGTGAAAGAGGTATCAAAACAGATTCATGCAAATCCAAAGGTAGAAATCTGTGCATTTAAAAATGGAGAGTGGCTTCGTGTAGCAGGAGAACTTGTGGAAGATGACAGAAGAGAAGCCAGACAGTCGATGCTTGATGCTTACCCATCATTACAGAAGATGTATTCAGCAGACGATGGAAACACAGAGGTATTTTATTTTAAAAATGCTACAGCAACATTTTCATCATTTACGCATGATCCGGAAGTAGTGAAGTTCTGATGACAAAGGACGAGTGGTACAGGCAGTTGTTCGAGAGACTGGACAATTCCAAATTTCGAAGCAGCTTTCATTTGAAGCAGAAAGACATAGATTACATAAACCAAAAGGGACTTGATACGATCAGACAACATGCAGAGGACTTTATTGCAAAGAGAGAAGCTCCCGCATTTATAGCAAATGATGGCAAACAGACTCCTATGAGGAGCCATCCGGTATTTATTGCCCAACATGCAACTGCAACATGCTGCAGAGAGTGTATCCGGAAGTGGCACAAAATGCAGCCGGGCAGGGAACTGAGTCAGGTGCAGCAGGAGTATCTTGTAGATATAATTATGACATGGATTCAAAAAGAACTGGAAAGGCAGAAAAAGAAATTATGAAAATGCAGATATTTGTAGATGCAGATGCGTGTCCTGTAGTAGGCATTGTAGAAGAAATAGCAGAGAAATATAGTATTCCAACCACATTGCTGTGTGATACGAATCATGTATTATATTCAGACTATAGCGAAGTGATCGTAGTTGGTGCAGGAGCAGATGCTGTAGATTACAAGCTGATCAGCATTTGTCATAAAGGGGATGTCGTAGTATCTCAGGATTATGGTGTCGCTGCTATGGCACTTGGAAAAGAAGCGTATGCCATTCACCAATCCGGTAAGTGGTACACGAATGAAAATATTGACCAGATGCTTATGGAGCGACATCTTAACAAGAAGGCAAGACGCAGCTCGCATAAGAATCATATGAAGGGACCAAGAAAGCGTACAGAGGAAGATGATGTACGCTTTGCTCAGTCTTTTGAAAAACTCATACAGATGGCAAAAGCAAAAGAAGGTGCTCAGAGTGGGATTATTTAAGAAAAAGACAGTTATAAAGACTTATGATAAAGAAAACAAGAAGCCGGTAATTAAGGCAAGCATCTGTAACGGTGAGCAGGTTGCCGGTTTTAAGGACATCCATACAGGTAAGATCGAAGAGGTTATGCTGATTAAAAGTCAGGCGGATCTTGATGAATTCAAGAAAATGTATGGAATAGATGGTGAGATAGAAAAGGAGTATTGATATGAGCATATTAGGAAATATACTTTGGTTTATTTGTGGTGGGTTGTTAAGTGGTCTGTCATGGATTGTGGCAGGATGCCTGTGGTGCATTTCTATCATAGGACTTCCAATAGGCTTGCAGTGTTTTAAGTTTGCAGGATTGGCCTTTTTCCCATTTGGGAAAGAGGTGGTATATGGCGGAGGCACGATCAGTTTCCTTGCAAATATCATATGGTTGATTGTATCAGGAATTCCTATGGCGGTTGGAAATGCAGTGATAGGTCTGATATGCTGTATAACCATCATCGGAATCCCTTTTGGAAAGCAGTTTTTCAAAATCGCAAAATTATCCCTGATGCCATTTGGCGCAGAGGTAATTTGACCGGCAGGAGAGCATTTTTTGTGAGTTTAAAAGAATAGGTAAGAAAGATGTGTGACATAACAAGGTTACAGATGGATGAGAAAGGAAAACACGATGAACATATATGATGAATTGGAAAATTTAAAAGTCAGGGCTCGCTCCAATCCGGAACTTGCGCAGGCGTTGTTAGCCACGCGGGAAATGAAAAATCCGGTTTCCGCATTCTGTCGTATTGCACAGGAGCATGGATGCACCTTTTCCGCTATGGATCTGGTCTCTGCCGGTGAGGATTCTTACGCAGCAATGCGTCGCTCCACGAATGGAGGCGGCGAGAATTCGCCGCTGTTGCAGGGAGAGGATGATCTGTACGAGATGTTTTTAATTGAATTGACGTAAAAGATTACTGCAGAATGGAGAAGACATGAAACCCAGAACACAAAAATCAATGGAATTATATAACACCCTCCTGAACCGTGGCTTTCCACAGGAGTTTTGTGAGCAGATTTCACGGAATCTGAACACAGACTGGACGGCACAGAGGATGCTTGGCTATTTGTCACATTACAGGAAACTTCCGATGGCAGAAATCGTGGACGAGATGCTGGCAATTCTAAGTGACCGGAACCGGATTATGCAGAAGCATGAATGGGAGAATACAAATGCGAAATGGAATGAATTTTTAAACCAGGGATTTCGAAAAGAGGATTGAAAAATAATATGAAAGAGGTTTTTTATGAGTTATTGGAAAAAATTTAAAAAGAAGTATATGGGGGATCGTGCGTTTTACCGCCATTATTTATTGCTGGCAGTGCCAATGATCCTGCAAAATGCCATCACGAATCTGGTCAGCTTTTTGGACAACATTATGGTGGGACAGCTGGGAACGGAACAGATGTCCGGTGTTGCAATCGTAAACCAGCTGATTTTTGTGTACAATCTGGCAATTTTTGGAGCGGTGTCGGCGGCAAGTATTTTTGGTGCGCAGTATTTTGGCAATGGAGATCACAGGGGACATATGCATTCGTTTCGTTTTAAGCTTTATGCGACGCTGCTTGTGTCAGGACTTACCATGTTGCTGCTGCTTACGAAGGGATCGGATCTGATTTCCCTGTATCTGACGGATACTGCGGGAAATGGAGCAACCGATGTGGCACTTCAATATGGAAAGCAGTATCTGGTGATTATGCTGGTGGGACTGGTTCCGTTTGCAGTGAACCAGGCATATGCCACCAATATAAAAGAAACGGGACAGACGCTCGTTCCGATGCTGGCAAGTTTTGTGGCGGTGGGAACCAATGCAGTGCTGGATTATCTGTTGATTTTTGGTGTGGGACCATTTCCGGAACTTGGGGTGACAGGGGCGGCACTTGCCACTGTGATTGCCCGGTATGTGGAAGCGGTTATTGTTGTCTTCTGGGCACATAGAAACCGGGAGAAGAACCGGTATCTGGAAGGGGCTTATCGCGGATTTGGAATCCCGGTGAGCGAACTGAAAACGGTACTGATCAAAGGGCTTCCCCTGATGTTCAATGAGGTTTTATGGGCGGCGGGCATGACCACCGTGACCCAGTGCTATTCTGTGCGTGGACTTGATGTGGTGGCAGGGCTGAATATTGCCACGACGATTACCAATTTGTTTAACATTGTCTATATACAGTTGGGAGCGTGTATCAGTATTGTTGTGGGACAGTATTTGGGAGCCGGAGAACTGGAAAAGGCAAAAGACGCAGACAACAAGATGATTGTTTTCAGTGTCTTCTGCTGTGTGATTATGGCAGCAATCATGTTTCTCGTTGGGGGATTTTTCCCTGATATTTACAATACGACAGCGGAAATTAAGGATCTGGCTACAAAGTTTATCGCCGTTTCTGCGCTGATCATGCCGTTTTGTTCGTTTAGTCATGCGTCTTATTTTACGCTTCGTTCCGGTGGGAAAACGATGGTTACGTTTTTATTTGATTCGGTGTTTACCTGGGTGGTTGTTGTGCCGGTTGCATTTTTGCTGGCACACGGCACGGGACTTGGAATTGTAAGTGTTTATTTTCTGGTACAGGCCACGGAGCTGATAAAGGTCGTGATTGGATACTGCATGGTACGAAGCAACGTCTGGGTGGTAAAAATGGTATAGGTGATCAGGGATCAGAAACTCATGCTACGGCATTATTTATAAACAATTGTTAAATATTTGAAAAATATTTGGAAAATGGACAACTTTTGTAAAAGAATCGGTTATAATAATTTCATCTGAAAATTTAGCGAAAAATACATAGGAAGCGGATGGAATTATTATCATGGAACAGGAAAACAGAGTCAGAATGGAACGAATTGCAGCAGATCCACAGTCCGGGCTGTCTGCAGAGCAGGTAAAAAGAAGGTTTGCACAGGGAGAAAACAACTATAAAGTAGAGTCTTCCACGTTGTCGGTTCCGGAAATTGTGCGTTCAAATGTCTGCACATATTTTAATCTTGTATTTGCTGTGATTGCGGTTTTGCTTGCTATTGTGGGTGCATGGTCGGATATGCTGTTTCTTCCGATTATTGTGGCAAATACCTGTATTGGTATTATCCAGGAGGTACACTCCAAAAAGGTGCTGGATAAATTATCCATTCTGAATGCACCGCATGCAGTTGTAATCCGTGACGGAAAGAGGCAGGAGATTCCGGCAGATCAGCTGGTGCTGGATGATATTGTGGAATTTTCGGCAGGAAGCCAGATTCCGGCGGATGCGAAAGTGGTATCCGGAGAGCTGCAGGTGAACGAATCCCTGATCACCGGAGAGTCGGATGAAATTGAAAAACGGGAGGGGGATTCCCTGCTTTCCGGAAGTTTTGTGGTATCCGGAAAGGCATGTGCACGTCTTGAGAAGGTCGGAAAAGATTCTTATATTTCAAAGCTGACCCTGCAGGCGACGAAAAGCAAAAAGGGAGAGCAGTCAGAAATGATCCGCTCCCTGAATTATCTGATCATGGTGATGGGAATTATTATCATCCCGATCGGGATTGCCCTGTTCGTGCAGTCGTTTATTTACAATGAAGGAACGTTTCATGACAGTATCACCGGTATGGTGGCGGCTATCATCGGAATGATTCCGGAGGGGCTGTATCTGCTGACAAGTGTGGCACTTGCGGTTAGTTCCGTGCGGCTGGCACAGAAGAAGGTATTGATCCACGATATGAAATGTATTGAGACGCTGGCGAGAGTCAATGTTCTTTGTGTGGATAAAACAGGCACGATCACCGAGCCGGGGATGCATGTTTATGATTTTTCTGTTCTGGATGGGGCAGATCAGCTGGAAATTTCCCAGCTGCTGGCAGATTTTGTGGCAGCGCAGGAAAAAGACAATGCAACGATGGAAGCACTCAAAGCGCATTTCTCAAATGGAAGTGGTATGCGGGCAAGGGAAGTGTATTCGTTTTCTTCGGAAACGAAGTATTCCGGAGCCGTGATGAACGATGGAAAATCTTATGTGATCGGAGCACCGGAATTTGTTCTGCGGGGGCAGTTTGCCCAGTATCAGGAACAGATTGCCACCTACAGCAGCAAAGGCTACCGTGTGCTTGTATTTGCGCAATATGAAGGGACGCTTGACCGGAAACCGCTGACAGAGCCGGTACTTCCGCTTTGTTTTGTGATGCTTGCCAATCCGATCCGCAAAGGGGCAAAGGAAACCTTTACTTATTTTGCGGAAAATGATGTTGATATCAAGGTGATTTCCGGTGACAATCCGCTGACGGTTTCCGTCATTGCGGCAGAGGCGGGGATTGTGGGTGCGGAGCGTTTTGTCGATGCATCGACTCTGAAAGAAAAAGAAGATTATTATCGCGCGGTGGAAGAATATACGGTATTCGGCCGTGTGACCCCGAGCCAGAAGCGGATGCTGGTACAGGCACTGAAAGAACATAAAAAAACGGTTGCCATGACCGGAGATGGTGTAAATGATGTGCTGGCACTTAAAGATGCAGACTGCAGCGTGGCGATGGCCTCCGGCAGCGAAGCCGCTTCTAATGTGGCACAGCTGGTACTTTTAGATTCCGATTTTTCCAGAATGCCATCGGTGGTCGCAGAGGGACGTCGTGTGGTAAATAACATTGAGCGGACCGCCGCATTGTATATTGTAAAAAATATTTTCTCCATGCTGCTTGCCATTTTCTCCGTGATTTTGATGCTGGATTATCCACTGGAACCATCACAGGTATCGCTGATCAGTATGTTTACGATTGGTATTCCGTCGTTTGTTCTGGCACTGGAGCCGAATAAGGAGCTGATCCGCGGACATTTCCTGACAAATGTACTTGTGCGGGCACTTCCGGCAGGACTGACGGATTTTATCGTAGTAAGTGGTCTGGTGATTTTCTGCCGGGAATTTCAGGTAGATCTGGATTGTCTGTCTACATCATGTACCATTCTGGTTGCAATCGTTGGTTTTATGATTCTGCACCGCATTGCAAGACCGATGAACACCGGACATATTGTAATGCTGGTCGGTGTGATTGCAGGATGGATTCTTTGCATGCTGTTTGGCGGAAGCTTTTTCGGAATTACGGGAATTTCCAAACAGTGTGAAATGCTGATGGTGATTTTTGCAATTATTACGGAACCGGTTCTTCGGTATCTGAGTCTGATTGTTGAGTGGATTTCTGCGAGATGCCGCATGATCCATGCCCGTTTTTCGAGGGCGTAAAAGTGGGGCTGGTTCTTGCATGCATATAAGGAATCGTATATAATAAAAGACATACTAGTAGAAAAGCAGGTGTGGATGTGCAGAAGAGAATCAGGCAGATAGCCGCAGGAAAATTCGAATCGGATCAGCCTTCGCTTTCTATTTCGGACGAGGAACTGTTTCTTACGGTTACAGAAGGACAGGAATATACCGGGGAATTTGAAATTACCAGTGAAAACCATATTCCGGTGAGGGGCATTGTCTACTCCACCCACCCAAGGATGGAGTGCCTGACTCCCCAGTTTGAAGGCGAAAATATACGGATTCGGTATCAGTTTCATAGTAAGGGTCTCGTTGAGGGGCAGGAGGAAAAGGGTGCGTTTGTGATTCTTTGCAATCAGAGTGTACACAGCCTTTCTTTTTGTGTATCCATATCCCGTTTATATGCGCAGACTGCCACAGGTGCGATTCGCAGTCTTTCGGATTTTACGGCACTTGCAAAGGAAAGCTGGCAGGAAGCATATCAGCTCTTTTATCACAAGAGTTTTCCCAATATTCTAAAAGCAAAAGAGACAAAAGAAAAGATGTACTATCAGGGGATTCTTGCGGCAAAACCATCGTCGCAGAATCTGGAAGAATTTTTGGTGGCAGCCGGCAGAAAAGAACAGATCCATTTTACAATTTCTGAGACAGACTGCCGGTTTGATGCGCTTACCGAAAGCCAGCAGCAGAAGATCGAAATCAAAAAGAGCGAATGGGGATATTTGGAACTTGCCATCACCTCCGATGCCGCGTTTGTACAGCCGGCACAGACGCAGATTACTTCGGAGGATTTTCTGGGGAGTACGTTTGTCCTGAAATACATCGTGGACTATGACCGGATGCATGCCGGAAACAATTATGCCAAAATTACTTTTTCCTCGGTATATGAGACAAAGGTTCTGGAGATTTATGCGCATAAAGGGGAAAAACAAAAGTCCAAAGAACAAAAAGAACATGCCAAAATCAGGGAATGTCAGTCCGGGCTGGTAGAACTGTATGAGGCATTCCGCCTGAAAAAAATTGTGACAGGTGTGTGGGCAAATGAGTCGGTAGAACGTTTAAACCAGCTGCATGCCATGCTTCCGGATCAGGTGATGTATCCGCTGATGAAAGCACAGGCACTGGTGATCAATCACCAGAAACAGGAAGCGGAGTGGATTCTTGAGGAATTTAAACGGGAATGGCCCGATCACCATACACCGGAGTGGGGGTATTATCTTTATATTATGACACTTCTGGAACGGGAACCGGCATATGTGGACCGCATGACGCATGAGATTGAAATGATTTTTCATGAAAATCCGGATTCTGCTTTGTTATTCTGGGTTCTTTCGTTTCTGGAAGAGGAATATTACAACAACAGTGCGCACAAACTGCGTGCAATTGCGCACTGGGTGATGAGTGGCTGTGTTTCCCCGTACCTGTATCTGGAGGCATACGATCTGATCAGCCATGACCCGTATCTGCTCACAAAACTGGGAAGATTTGAAGTGCGGATTCTGCGTTGGGCAATCCGTCATCAGGTTTTGACGAAGGAACTGGCAGCACAGATTTTTGAAGTGGTGGAAATGAATCAGGGATTTCATCCGGTTCATTTTGAACTGATGCAGGCAGCTTACGGGACAGAGGAAAAACCGGAATATGTGGGACAGATCTGCAGTTACCTGATAAGAACCCAGCAGTTTGATACAAAATTTCACCACTGGTATGAAAAGGGAATCGGGCTTGAACTTCGGATTACCGGATTATACGAGGCTTATCTGATGTCACTGGATGAACGGGAGATTGCATCGGTTCCGAAAATTATCCGGATGTACTTTCAGTATGACAGTAATCTTCCCTATCGGAAGATGGCAATTCTTTACAACAATATCATTGCGTCAAAGGAAAGCGAACCGGAAATTTATGAACAGTATCGCCGGGTGATGAGCCGTTTTGCCATGGAACAGATCGAGCAGGAACATGTGGACGATAATCTGGCGGTGGTTTATGAGGACATGCTCGAACTGGGGCTGGTGAATGAAGAACTTGCAAAATGTCTTTCCAATATTCTGTTTGCGCATAAGCTGGTAATTATGCAGCCGCATATGGTCCGCGCGATTGTATACCAGAAGCAGATGAAAGATCCGCAGATCGTTCCGATTGTAAACGGATGTGCCTACGTGTCCCTTTTCTGCAGGGAATATGCCATTTTGTTTGAGGATGGGAAAGGCCAAAGATATATCCACAGTGTCCCGTACCGGCTGGATCCCCTGATGGATGCCGGATCGTATCTGGAGAAATGTACGGCACTGGCACCGGAGGAACTTCCGTATATTGTTTCCCATTTTGGGGAAAAGCCGGATCATCATATGTTTGATGCCAAAGAGGAAAAATTTTTCCGGAGAGTGCTGTTTGCACAGGAGCTGGATACGGAATACCAGTCGTATTTTTCCAGGGAGATTGTGCGTTATTATCAGAAAAAAGAGCAAAAACCCCTGGTGGAACAATATCTGGAACAGGCAGATTATGAGCAGATGCCGCAGGCGGTGCGTCAGTATATGATGGAATCCCTTGCGGACTGGCGGATGTATGACCGGTTGTATGAACAGATGCAGGAATATGGGCTGGATCAGATCGGATCATCGGCAAAGGTTGCAGTTGCCACCTATCTGCTGGATGCGATGGAAGAGAGGGAGCAGGACGAGGAACTGCTGCTTTTGTGTACAAGTGCGTTTTTAAACAAAAAATACAATGACAGGATTCTGCAGTATCTGAGTGATTTTTATTCCGGACCGGTTGAGACCATGCTTCGTTTATGGAGAGCAGCACAGGATTTTGAACTTCGGACAAGAGATTTGGAAGAACGGATTCTTGAGCAGATGCTGTATACGGATATGGATCTTATGCAGGCACTGGAGGTATTTGCGCATTATTATGAAAGCGGTGGGCAGGAACTGATTGTTCTTGCGGTCATTACGGTATTTGCGCAGAACTATTTTGTAAAAGAAGCCGCGCTGCCAAAACAAATCCTTGCCATAATACGGAGACGGTATCAGAGCGGAAAGAAACTAAATGATGCCTGTAAACTTGCCCTGCTCAAATCGTTTTCCGGGATGTCCTCTCTGCAGGAGGCACAGTATGAAGCCGCAGATGTGCTGCTGGCAGAGTTCACCGGAAGAAATATGAATTTTTCATTTTATAAAAGACTAGACCGGCGGCTGGTACAGAAATATCATTTGTATGACAAAATTTATGTGGAACACCGGACCAACCAAAAGAAACATGTCGTGCTGCACTACAGCCGGGATGAGGATGGGGAGCAGTTTCACGAAGTGGATATGCCGAATGTCTATGCCGGTATTTTTGTGGAAACATTTGTGGTATTTTTCGGGGAGGAGATCCAGTATTACATCACCGAAGAATATAAAAATAAGGTCGTCTCGACGGAAAGCAATCGTCTGACCTGTAACGATATCTATGCACAGAAAGATGAAAGCAGGTACAATCTGATCAACCAGATGCTGATTTCAGAGACGTTATCCGATGAAGTTTCCATGTTTCAGACGATGAAACAGTACGCAGGATATGATGAGGTGACGAAAAAAGTATTTAAGCTTTTGTAAGCAGGATGGGAGAAGAGATGGAAGCCAATACCTGTTATCTTGGCATCGAACTGAACGACTCGTATGCCATGGTAAGTTATATGCAACCGAATATGGAAGAACCGGAGACGGTCAGCACGATTGCCGGCAGTGAAAATTACCGGATTCCCACGCTGCTTGCCCGACGCAAAAATGTCGGCATGTGGTATTATGGGGAAGATGCCGGAAGGATGGCAAAAACCAGTGAGGTGATTTGTGTGGATTCCCTTCTTCGCCGTGCCGCTGCATCGGAAGTGATTACCATTGCAAAAGAGAGTTATGATGCAGTAGATCTGCTGGCACTGTTTATTAAAAAAGTGATTGAACTTCCGCAGAAACTGGGAAATACTTCGCATGTGACCGGAATTGTCCTGACGGTGGATCATCTGACGAAAGAGTTGATCGGCATTTTCTGGCATGTGGCAGAACTTTTAGGATTGTCGCAGGAAACATTTGCGGTGATCGATGACAAAGAGAGTTTCTATGCGTTTGCCATGAACCAGGAGAAATCTTTGTGGATGCACGATGTGTTTTTGTTTTCCTGCGGGAAGAATGCCGTCAGTTCCTATGATCTTTCGAGGGATATGCATACGAAGCCGCAGATGATCACGATTCACGCAACCGGGGCACAGGAACTGGGAGAGGAGAAAGATGAGGCGTTTGCAAGGCTTCTGACTAACTGTTTTGCAAACCGTCCGGTATCTTCGGTTTATCTGGTCGGGGACGGGTTTGACGGAGAATGGATGAAACAGTCACTGGCAGTTCTCTGCCGGGGACGGCGCGCGTTTCTGGGACAGAATCTTTTTTCCAAAGGGGCATGCTATATGGCCCGCATCCGTGAAATGGGAGAAAACTGGCCATTCATTTACATGGGCGAAAACGAGATGAAATTTAATCTGAGTTTAAGTGTCGTGGAAAAAGAAAAAAAGAAGGTTTTAAATCTTGTCAGTGCCGGGAAAAACTGGTTTGAGATAAAAAATACATGTGAGGTGATCCTAAGCGGCACGCCGCAGGTGGAATTTTTAAAGCAGCTTCCAAGCAGCAGTACTCCCCAGATACAGACGGTGGAACTTGAGGATCTTCCGGTTCGTCCGGACCGCACGACAAGACTCCGGATTACAGCCAGTCCGGTGGCAAATGATAAGATTGAAGTGGAAATCCGGGATCTGGGATTTGGTGAATTTTTCCCGGCTACCGGCCGGGCATGGAAAAGTATCATAATGATGGGATAAACGTATGGGTGAATTATTACTTTGTCATGAAACAATTGCGGCTCTGCCCTATTATATTGAGGAAACCGGGATAAACATATATTCCATGGAAGAACTCAGCTATTATATTTCCGGAAATGTGTATCTTTTAGATCATTCCTTCATGTGCGAGAGTTTATGTACATGGGTGGAAAAACAGATGCATCGTGTCGAACTCGCACAAAAACTCAGGGAGAATATCCGCACGGAAGGAAAATTGTCCGATTTTGTTTTTGCCATATTGCAGGATACGGCATACTGTACCATGAAAGAAATGCAGGAGATCGTTTTTGCGGTCCGGCAGATGGAACAGAAGTCGGATTTTGAATGTGATAAGATCCGAGCAGACCAGCTGATGGAGAAGGAAAAATATCTGGCAGCTATTTACCGGTATAAACATCTGTTAGACGAAGCAGATACGAAAGAAACCAGTGAGGTTCTGCGGGGAAATATCTGGCATAACCTCGGAACGGCGTATGCACGTCTCTTTTTGTTTGAAGAGGCGGGGCGCTGCTTTGAGAAGGCATATGCATTTAATAAGCAAAAGGAATCTCTCCGGGAGTGCCTGATGTGCTGCCGCTGCCGGCATGATGAGGAAGCGTTTGCGGAAATTGCAAAAAAATATCAGGTGGAGGAGAGAAAGCAGCAGGAAATCAGAAATGAAATTTCCATCGCATGTAAGAGCGAAAAACTCGAACAGTTTGAATCCCATCTGGAAGAATTAGCGCAGCGGACCGGGGGTGTCCAAAAGGCGAAGGCAAAGAAAGAAGTAATGGATGTGATTGTTCAGTGGAAGAAAGAGTATCGAAGGAGCTGCAAGGTATAACATATGATTTTTTCAAATTTATTTCATAGAAAAAAGAACAAAGAAAGTGAGACAGGAAGTTTCTCACAATATGATCAGAGCGAGTATGCAAAACTTGAGACAAAAAACATTGTAAAAGAATTGAATCTGTCGGACGCGGCACAGGCAAAGAAATATGTAGTGGATTTGTGTAAGCAGATGATTCAGGCGTCTAAGGATATTGAAGACAGTAAATCGGAATATCAGCTGGTGACAAATTATCTGACAGATATTCAGATTCTCGAAGACCTGACGGACGCAGAGCGTAAACCGATTCTTGAGTGTGCCACACAGGTCGCAAAGCTGGAAAAGCAAAGAACCGATTTTCTGAAAACCAAACGCCGGCTGACAGATACGCAGTTTGCGCAGATGCAGGAGGAAGAAGAGAATCTTCCGGGAGTGATCCGCCGGCTGAAAGCCAATGAGGCAGATCTGGATGCGATCAAGAGAAATATGGCATATCTGGAAGGAAAAAAACTGGAATGGTCCATGCAACGGTCAGATTCCGCAAAGGTACAGAAAGTAACCCGTACCGCAGCGTGCTATCTGTTAGCTGTGTTTATTACGTTGTTTGCTTTTGTGGGAATACTTTCCTGGTATCTGAACAGGGATCTGCAGCTGGTTTTCACCATTATGGGATTTGCAGCTGTGGGAGCGGGCGCGTTTATTTTGATCCGTTATCAGGATTCCACAAGAGAGATCCGTCAGGCGGATGTCAACCGCAATCAGGCGATTACTTTGGAGAACCGGGTAAAGATCCGCTATGTCAATACGAAAAACGCGGTGGATTTCATCTGTGAAAAATATCATGTCCGCAATGCGAAAGAACTGGAATTTTTATATGGACAGTATCAGGAGGAAGCGCGGGAAAAGGAAACATTCCGTAAAACCAGTGATGATCTGGATTATTATACGCAGAATCTTCTGCAGTATCTGACACGGCTGCGGATGTATGATACCCGTGTATGGCTGACACATGCAAATGCGCTGGTCGACAGCCGGGAGATGGTAGAGCTGAAGCATGAACTGCTGACAAGGCGGCAGAAACTGCGGGCACGTATGGAGTACAGTGTGGGAAGTATCCATGAGATGAAGGGTGAGGCTCTCAAAAATATGAGCAAGCTCGGAAACAATGCTTATCAGCTGGAGCAGATCATCCGCAAGATTGAAGCGATGAATCCGGTATTTAAGTAAAAATAATAGTGATTTATTGCGTTTTCTTTTGAGATAGCCGCCCGGTGTGAAAGGGGCGGCTATCTTTTGTTCTATCGTGTAGTGTTTTGCATACAGTCAAAATTGGGATTGAAAGCATAGTAGTTTTTGCTGTCCAGTTCTTCCTGCAGCAGACGAAGAGCCTCGCCAAAACGCTGGAAATGCACAATTTCACGCTCACGCAAAAAGCGGATCGGATCAGCAACTTCCTGATCTTTTGCCAGACGCAGTATATTGTCATACGTTTTTCTTGCTTTTTGTTCTGCTGCCATATCTTCCACCAGATCAGCAATGGCATCACCACTTGACTGAAATTCGGTAGCGGAAAATGGAACTCCACCCGCAGCCTGCGGCCAGACACCTGCGGTGTGATCAATATAATATGGTGCAAATCCGGAAGCTTCCAGTTCTTTGGCGGAAAGTCCGCGTGTCAGCTGGCGGACAATCGCACCAATCATTTCGAGGTGAGCAAGTTCCTCGGTTCCGATGTCAGTAAGTACACCGGCAATCCGCGGATTTGCAAAAGAAAACCGCTGGGCCAGATAGCGCATGGAAGCTCCCATTTCGCCATCGGGACCACCGTATCGTAATACCCTATAATGCCTTGAAACCCGCTAAATTACAAGCTTTAGGAACATATCGAGACTTGTATTTCCGCGGTCAAACACGATGTGGTCAACGACATTCCGCATCATGTTTCCTTTCTGGACGTAATCTGCGGAATCATCCTGTAAGACTGTAAGCAGAGCAGAAATGTTCTGCTTCATTTTTTTGTCCATTTCTTCTTTAGACATGTCGGTGTTTGAAATCGTCAGCAGTTTGATATTTTTTTCAATGGCTGCACGTTCTTTTAAGAGCGCGGCTTTGTTCGCTTTGTATTCCTCTAATGAGTCAATCTCATTCAAATAGGCGGCTTTGATCCGCTTTTCTTTATTTTCCACTTTTTGTAACTGCTTTTCAAGATCCGCGAGTTTGGAGTCTGCATCAGCGGAGGCAGAGGAGATTACCGTATAAACGATTGCAGGAGAGTGCAGGATGCTTTCCAGATATTCAATCACCATTTTTTCAATGGGGCGGATGCCTATGTAGTGCGATTCGTTGCAAAATCCCTTTGTGTATTTCCAGCATTGGAAACCTCTGCTGTTTTTTGTACCGGAATATGCCAGCGTGCCACCGCAGGAGGAGCAGATCAGCAGGCCACTCAGCCAGTGTTTGGCGGTGGATACATCTCTGGACTTTGCTTTTCGCATATTCATGGCAAGGTGTTTTTTGATTTCTTCCAGTGTGGCTTTATCCCACAAAGGTTCCCAGTTGCCTTTGGTGTATATAACTTCCTCTGCCGGTTTTAGTTGTCGCCCTCGATCCGTATAGTTCCACCGGGAGATACCGGCATAAAACGGATTTTCCAGTACATAGCGCACGCCGCGAGCATCCCAGAGGTTTCCACGTTTGGTACGGTAGCCATGCTCGTTGAGTTTTCGTGCAATCTGCAGCAGGGAAGAGCCAGAGAGCAGTAGATCTTTCATCATGATCGGGATCTGTATGGTTTTCGGATCTTTTTCCGGAGGTTTTTTATTGCCCGGGGACTGGTAGCCGATTGGGGCATCCCCTTGATAATGTCCACGCAACGCATTTTGTGTCATGCCGCGCATCACTTCCCCGGAGAGGCGGATGGAGTAGTATTCGTCCATCCACTCGATGATCCGCTCGATCAGGGAGCCAAACGGTCCGTCGATAAGTGGCTCGGACACGCTCACCACATCGACGTTGTTCTTTTTCAGGAGTGATTTGTACACAATGGATTCCTCTTGATTCCGGGCAAAACGGGAGAATTTCCACACGATGATCGTATCGATCGGGTGCTCTTTGGACTTCGCCAGCGCAATCATCTGTTGAAATGCAGGACGTTTGTTTGCTTTCCGACCGGAGATCCCGTTATCCTGAAAAATATATTCCATGGGGATATCGGTGTGGTTGTTTTTCGCATAATCCATCAGCAGACGAAGCTGCGCATCCGGGGAAAGTTCTTCCTGCTTGTCGGTGGATACACGGATGTAGATCGCGCCGGTTTTGCGTTCAGAAACCTTTTCTTTCATAGCATATGCACCTCTTTCTCTATATTGTATTGGTTTTTGGGTACAAAAATAACAGCCTGCGTCAAACGGATGTTCCGCTTGCGAAGCTGCTCCGAGAATGATACAATATGCTTGCTTAGGGCTTTCGTATCATTCGGGAGCTTACCGCCTTGCTTTGGTAGAGCAGGGCGGTTTTAAATTGACAAAAATGTATGTATGACATATAATACACTTAACAGGAAAGCCGATAGATAGGTGTCAGCTATCTACTCCGGCGAAAAATCAATGGAAAATAACCGTCAACTTTTCTCAGGAGCTGGACGGTTATTTTTTATGTCTGAAATTACAAACTAGTGTAACAATAGCACATATCATTATCACAAATGTGAATAGATCAGAATATGTAACCATCGGCATCATCCCCCTTCACAGGCTCGGAGTAGATGCAACCGTTCCTCGGCTTCCCGGGTAAGTGTATTATATTGTCAAGGTGGCTGCTCTAGTGTTGGGAGCACCAGAGAGGTTTAGTTTGATTGTTTATCTATTTTATCATTTCTTGACCGTCAAATACGAAAGAAACAATGGAGCCTTTTTTGATTTTGAATGAAAAGTTAGAACGATTCTCAGCACCAAAACTATTTTGGGCATCAACGTAGCCGGAAACTAAATATACCTCTTTCTTTTTTTGAGTGAATCCCCATTCTGTGTAATTTGGGAATTTAGCAGTTGACGGAGATTTTAGTATGCTTTTTACAGTATCTTCACATTGGATCATCAACTTATTTACTTCATCCATATCAATTATATAATTTTGTAAGCTGGCTTTTACGTTACCTTTGGCATATAAATTATGGTCAGCGTATTTGATAAGGTTAACGGTTTTATCTTTATTTAAGTACAAAATCACATTATCTGCGTATTGGGTGGTAATTCGATAACCTGTTTCGCCTTTTTTATGAGCATTATCCAATAATTCATCGTGTGTAATTTTAAGTACAGGAGCAACTTCACACTGGACTAAAATTTTATCTATCGATTTTGCTTGACTTTCATTTAGTTCTGCAATGTATTTTCCAGATGTAGTAGATGAAGTTTGTACATCTATTTTGTTTATCGCTACTCCAATAATTGTTACCATTGCAATAAAAACTAATACAACAGTTAGGCATCCGTGTCCTCTTTTTTGAGTGACTGGTGGTTGTGATACTGACGTTTGCATTTTCATAACGGTAAATCCTCCTATAAATTTATTTATATAATTCAAGCACTCCCAGTGGCTCGAAATATATCAAATAGTTATCTTGTTTTGTACATAATCCATACTTTTCCTTATAGTAGCTTAGGCAATCTATAAGAAATTCTTCTGTGACATTTAAATGATCGGCAATTTCGAATTGGTTCTGGCATCCACATTTATACGAATCGATTAGATCATTAAGAGAGAGCAGTTTGTGGTATGCCCAGATCCGGGCGTGCCGTTCTTGCTTACGATTGGCAGTATCTGTTTGATCCAAAATGTTTCCGATAGTGGTGTAGTGGTGTCCCAATTCCTCCGCAAGGACACATTTCTTTTCAGTTTCAATCATATCTTCTTTGATTGCAATACGATTACCTTTTATCCGTCCTTTATTGGCTCGGAGTGGTTTTTCTTTTGTGATTAAGCAATTATTGTCTGCTTCTATTAGTAAATCATTGTATGTAAGCAAATATATCACCTCAAAGTAATCTTACAGAAAATAATGTCCTATAAAAAGGGCTGTTAGAATTTATCCCCATTCATAATTCCGTCATCGTGCTTCTGATCATCGCTGGATGAATTAGCAATGTGATGAGCTGCGTTAGGAAGTGCAAAAAAATCATCTGTTTTCATATAATCTTGCCACTTACCATTCTTATAAATTTGAATATATCCATTTTCTGGAATAAGTGATATTTGCCCTTCTACAAGTCTGGAATCTCGACGGTATTCTCTGTCAATAACTTCAGTTACATATTTTTGACTATCACTATTAAGAGCGCGATACTTTTTGATCATGTTCTTTTCTGGTAAAGAGAAGTCATCATCTGATGCGTTTAAAAGATAATTTGGCGTGATTCCCAATACTCCACATAGCAATTCAATTGTATCTGGATCGGGTCTGTTTTTGTCATTTTCCCAATCACTGATGGAGTTGTGCTTTGCACCAACTTGTGTAGCTAATTCCTTTTGAGTCATTCCTTTGGCATTTCGCGATTGTCGTAATTTTTCTCCAAATGTCACTAAAATCACCTCCTTCATTTATATAAGCAAGTATATCATCGCATTTCGAATTTGTAAATAAAAATTCCGAGAAAATCGAAAAAACATATTGACACTTCGAAATAATCGTAGTAGTATAATAGCAACTTCGAAAATATCGACAAGGAAGGAGGGGCTTCGAACTTGGAAGTTGGAATGAAGATCAAAGAGTATTTGGACACAAATGGAATTTCTCAAGCACATGTTGGAAGAGAGGCTGATATAAATTTAGTCAAGTTGAACATGGCGTTAAATGGAAAAAGGAGAATGACATTTGAAGAGTATTCGGCGATTTGCTATGTGTTAGGTTTAAATACAGATTATTTTCTGAAGCCGCGCATGCCGGATAAAAAATAGGAAGGGAGATGAGAGAGTGGAGATATCTGAAAAAGAGTATCTAGAATTAAAAGAGCAGATTAGACGGTTACAGAGCAAGGTTGATGGAATCAGCAATCCTCCCAAGGACCTTCGAAGCAGAGTATCAGAAACCCCGATATCGCATGTTAGGAATGTAAAATGTGATGAACCAATTTTTGATTATGCATATTCTTCGTGTGAGGCTTCGTGGGTTGAGTTTGTGAAACTGGCTAAGTTGCTTCACCGTCCTTCGGATAATTTTTATATGGATTCAGCATTTGATTGTCACGGACAAGATAGAAAACCATATATAAGAAGCTACAGAACTGGTGAAGCACCAAAGAAAATTACAGAGATGTCGGAAGAACAGATACAGGTATCAATAGATATGCTGAATGAACTTATTCCGATTTACAACAAGTATTTCCGGAAAACACATCAGACAGTGTTTTATTCAGAGAATAAGGATGGAATTTATAAGCCTGTTCAAGTATTCCGGGTTGAAGATGAGGAGCTGCTTCAACAACAGAAAGGAGAGTGAGAACGTGAAGATCATCAAAAAAGTTATAGAGTCTTTTATCAAGTGGTTTGATAATATTCCAACTTGGTTCTTATCATATCTATCCTTAGTAGTTTCTATGATTGCATTTGTAGTGGCTATATTATTGAAAAAATAAATGCCAGAAAACTAATAAGCAAGGAGATGATAGATATTACACGAGAGAAAATAGCATCTTTTTTAGCATCAATAGCGTTTTGGTGTGCGATGTTGACTTGTTCAGTTAATAGGTCAACATGCTCTTTTAAAGAATTTGCTTGATCTTTTGTATGGTTAGAAATATCTTCTAATGCTGCTATCTGGCGGCGCAAAGACGCGCTATTTTCTTCGGCAAGTAAGTCGAGATGCTGATTTATTTTTACGGATTCATCCATACAAGAGTCCATGATTAGGTTATGTAAGCTGTTATCCATACTAAGCCTCCAAAGATTTGATAAAGGAATTATATCATGTCGGTTGGGAAAAGTGAACAGCAGCAACGAGAAGAATAAGGATGCGAACAAATTGCATAAGAAGGGAGAGTGAGAAAATGCCAATCATAAGGAAGGAATCATTTGATGATATGTCAAAACGTTTTACACAAGATCAGACATTGTTTATTACAAATGAAGCGCTTCGGATTTTCTATGAAACATGCGATGTGAAAGTTAGATTGGACGCATTAAAAATATTAGCGGCACAGCATTAACCATGCCGCATGCAATTATTTGATTGTAACTGTACCAGAATCCTGGGAGTAGGATACTTGGGCATTTGTTACGGAAAGCTGGTCATATAATTGTTTTGCATTTTCAACAACTTCTTGCTCTTTTAATTTTGTGTAACTGTTGCAATATATAGTGCCAACAGATGTAAGAGCAACAATGTGGATTGCCAAGGTATTATTGGGTGGTGTATCGAATCCAGCGTATGCACCAGAGAAACATTCTGTAGAGTTTCCATAAAGGTGGACGGAAACCCCAGAATTTTTCAAATCAGTGATGATAGCGTGAAATTTGCAAATATCATCAGTATAAATCATATAAGATTCTCCTTTCGTTTGTATTTCAGCATAATGCTGATAAAGCAATTATAGAAGAGGGAGAAGAAAAAGACAAGTCAGAGGGGAGATGAGAGAGTGTGGATTTCAAGAAAAAGATGGAAGGTGCTTGAAAAAAGAATTGCTGACCTTGAAAAGCAAGCTCAAAGCCAGCAGAAATGTATTATACATCCTTCAATAATTGCTGACTGTTTGAGTCAGAGGGTTCAAGAACGCATGTCAGCAATAAGACGAATGCATATGAAGGAGACATACACAGACGAACAGAAATCGCCATCAACGAATGAGGTCCAGTTAGCTATGGATTGCACAACACAGCACATTAGAGAGTTTTTGGCACAATCGACAAACGGAGAGATCGCGGATCTGGGAAAAGTGTGCGGGAGTAACTGTAAGATATGGGAAGCAGGAAGATGTAAAGATTTTGACTGGCTCAAAAACCTTGATCCGATCATAAGCCAGTCAAGCGTAAAAATATCGGTGTGCAATGCAGGGGACACTAATCGTGGATAGCAACAGGAAGACTGTTATACGCGGAACATCCACCATATTGATCTTTTAAATCAGGTGGACATTCATCACACATGGGACATTCATACGACATTTTCTTGTGGTTTTTCTGTAGAGTTCCCATAACAGGTACATAACAATAGTCGACCGATATCTGTTGGGATCGTTTGGTGTAAGGACAATTTACATCAATTATTTTGATCATCTGGAATAGGTCCTTTCATAATACTCGGACGCGGCAACGTCCTGTAAGGAGATTATATCACAAATGGAAGATTCAGAAAATTAAGAACCGCGTACAGGCACAGTTAATAACCTATTAACAGGAGGTGGGCTTATGGCAAGATATCCAAAGAAAGCTACATACAGAACCTTTGTGATCGATTCTAAAACCGGTGAATGGAAACAAATTGATCCCAAGGATATACCTCAGAACAAAATTGATGAGTTGTGTGACAAGTTTGCGCTTGGCGCAGGTTATAAGCGTGTAGAGTAGCCACTGCGGTGGCTGTGCGGACAAGCTATAAAGGAGAAAACATGAAACAAAGAGCTTTTGAAATAGGAGTCGCAATTATGATGTTTGGTGCAACTGCTATGGACTCGGAAGGAATCGGATGGATTATTGCGGCAGGTATGGTGGTTGCTGGTGGAGTGATTTCGTTTGCAGCGTATGCATCAGAGAGACTTGAAAAAGAACGCCGGGAAACCGAGCGTCGCGTACAGCAGCTACGGAAAGCCAGTTGAAAGGAGAAAAATGCACATCAGTGGAATAAAGCGTATGTATCCGCAATATCCGAATAAAGCTTCGAATCTCACGTACCCGCGAAAGGAAAAGAAAAATGATGGGGATTTCAAGGAAGTGTTGGATGTGGAAATAAAAAAGATGGAATCAGACAGCCGACCAAAGCAATGATTCCATCTCCAAAAATCATCTACGCAAGTGGCGTAGATCAATAATTCTCTTTTATTTTAGAGGATAAATGCCGGATGTGCAAGTGGAAAATATGAATTTAAGTCAAATTGAATCCCTTGTAAGTGCGTATTTGCACTGCAAGGACGCAGAAAAGATTCTGAACAATGCAGGATCATTTATTTACACTGAAGCAGCGTGTCCGCTTATGGACGAGCCGATGGAGCAGATCTATGCGGCACTGATAGACGGACAGGATGATGAGACAGCGGACTGGATCTATGACCTGCTGCAAAAAGGTGAAGCAAAGGCAATTTATGATCTGCTGCAGGAAGGAGCCGACAATGGAAACGATCCCGGATAATTATGATTTCTTCCGGATGCATGAGGATGAGCAGGACAAATTGCTGGAACAACGGCCGGTGTGCGTCTGCTGTGGGGATCATATTCAGGATGATTATTGTTATGACGTTGGCGGAGAAATCTACTGTGAAGATTGTATGGTTTCATGCTTCCGGAAGGTGGTGTGATGTATTACAGACCCTGCCCCTATTGTGGGGCACATCTTGATCCGGGTGAATCATGTGACTGCCTGGAAAAGAAAAAGGAGAACAATAAAAACATCCTTGCAGCATATAGAAGTGGCAGGGATGGACAGATGGAAATGAAGTTGGAGGATATGATGTATGGCACTTAAATCGTGGGAAGAAATGCGCAAAATTGACGTAACTCCATATTGCCAGGAACGGGATGGAATGACGTATCTCAATTGGGCGAAATGTATTGATCTGCTGCATGGGAATGGTGCAAAGAAAGTTTACTGGGTGCCGATTTCGGATGAGGGAACGGGAAGTTCTTTGCGCATGGTTTCAAAAGATTTCACAGATAGTAAAGGAAATACAAATCGATGTTATGAGACACGAATTAAAGTTGTAATTGATGAAAATGAGTATGAAATGCAGTCGCCGGTGATGAATGGCTCCAATCCGGTCAAGGATAATTCCATGAGCCAGCAGAGGGTATGGAACAGTATGTGCCGGTCCTTTGTAAAGTGTGTGGCAATTCATACGGGGCTTGGATTTAACCTGTGGCTCAAAGAAGAAATGCAGCCTTTTAACAACATCATTCCTCGTAATGAGGAGAAGCCGAGCCCGGCAAATATTAAGATACTGAAAGACCTGTGCATCAAACATAAGGTGAATCTTGAATACTGGATCACGAGCAACGGAAAGACTTGGGACAGTTTATCAGCAGAAGATGTTGGTACAATGCTGAACAGTCTGAAATCGAAGTATGGTGATGACTGATGTATACGATGGTAGATGTGAAGCAGTACCGGGAAAACAGTGATGGAACAGATCTTGTTGTTTCCGTTCCGGGAATGAAACTTGGTGGTCTGCTCCAGAGAAAGAAGATCAGGAATGCAGAGATCCGCTTTGATGATGGGCGGCATATCTCTGCGGAGCAGAGGAAGAAAGCATATGCAACGATCCGGGATATTGCAGACTGGACAGGCTATCCACCGGAAGAAATGAAGGAACGGATGAAGTATGAGCATATGATCCGTACAGGAGATCCTTATTTCAGCCTTTCTAACTGTTCGATGGATACCGCGAGGGAGTTTATCAATACGATCTTGGAATTTGCTTTAGAGTGGGGAATCCCACTTTCAGACAATGCGATTGACCGGACGGATGATATTGGGCGGTATCTGTATTACTGCCTAATGCATAAAAAGTGTGCCATCTGCGGCAAGGATGGGGAAATCCATCATGAAGATGCAATCGGTATGGGAAATAACCGCCGGAAGGTGGATGATTCGGGTTATAAGAAGATCTGCCTGTGCAGGGAGCACCATACGATTGCTCACCAGATGGGAGTGATCCGGTTCCGGCAGATGTATAAGGTGTATGGAATTGTTGTGAAGGCGGAATGAAAATGACATTTGAAAGGTGGCGAGAAGTGCTGATTCGGGAGGTGGAGTGATTGGATGGCAACTACATAAAGCTGAGCCGCGGGCTACTGGAATGGGAATGGTACACAGATATCAATACAACCCGGCTGTTTATCCATATGCTTCTGAAAGCCAACTGGAAGGATGGAAATTTCAAAGGGACAACGGTTCCACGTGGATCGTTTGTCTCATCCATCGGGAAGCTGTCGGGCGAAACAGGGCTTACGGAGCGCGAAATCCGCACCGCAATTTCACATCTGAAAAAGACAGGCGAAGTGACAAGCAAAACGACAAACAAATTTACTGTATTTACAGTGGTTAAGTACGATTTGTACCAGACAATCGACAAGCAAAATGACAGGCAACCGACAGGCAACCGACATTCTAACGACATTCAAACGACAACAATAGAAGAAAAGAAAGAAGGGAAGAAGGAAAGAAACACACCCCCTATATCCCCCGTGGAGCGGTTTGCAGATTTTGCCGCAGCCTATCCGAAAACCTGCACTGGTTATCTGGCAGAGACGGAATACTGCAATGCGGTTGATGCCGGAGTGTCGGAAGCTGGCCTGATTGCAGCGGCAGAGAATTATGCTATTGCCTGCCAGCGGAAAAAGACACCAGCCCGGTACATCAAGAACCCGGAGAACTTTTTGAAAGAAAACCTGTTTATGCAATACCTGGAAGGAGTGGATGATGGACCAGCAGATGAAAAACATGATCAACGAAATACTGGAGCGCGTGAAAAATCGCTCAACGAACTGCTTGAAGAACGCGGATGTTCCGGATGTTTCGAAGGGTTCTGATGTGTGCCCAGTCTGCAAGGGCAGCGAATGGATTCTGACCGAAAAGGACGGTATTGAAACAGCCGTGCCGTGTAAGTGCCGGGAGCGTGCGATCATGTTGCGGCGGCTGCGGTTTGCGGATATCCCGGAAGCATTCAGGGGAATGGAACTGAAAACATTTCGGATGGATGTGTACCGGGAGCGGGACAGCAGGAAGAAAGTGTCGGATGCCTGCCGGATCATAAAAGCGTACCTCGGGGATTTTGAGAACCAGAGGGAGCAGGGGATGGGACTGTTTATCTGGTCCCGGACAAAGGGCAGTGGGAAAACAAGGATTGCGGCAGGGATTGCAAACGAGCTGATGAAAAGCTACGCAGTCAAATTTGCGGTATCACTGACCATCCTGCAGGAAATCAAGAATACATGGCGGCGGGACGCGGAATACAGTGAGAGCCGTTTGCTGGATGCACTCTGCACCACAGATATCCTGGTCATTGATGATTTCGGAGTGGAACGGCCGGCAGACTGGATCAATGACAAGCTGTACCAGATCATCAATGAGCGTTATATAAACCGGAAAGTGACGATTTTCACAAGTAATGAATCTCTGGAAACGCTGCAGTATGATGACCGCATCACGAACCGGATCAAGGAGCGAACCTACCAGATCGCATTCCCGGAAGAAAGCGTGCGGGATCATATCGCAGAGCTGCATCAGGAGGACATGATCCGGAAGCTGATGGACGGTTGAAACACCAGCGAAAGTAAAAGAAACCATTGCAAGTGCGGAATTATAGTTATCACAAAAGCCATGTTCTTAACTTGCCGACACCGGGGCGGCAATCGCCCCATTACCAAAAGGGGTGAGAGAAATACATAAAAGCAATAATGACAAACGTCTGGAGCGTGAAAATATAAAGCTGATCGGGCAGATCCAAGGATACGAAGATTCCAGGCCGGAACATCGGGACCCGAAAGCATACAAGAAATTTAAGCGGCCAGCCACGTATTATGGCAGCGGAAGAATCTGTGATTACGGCAGCAAGGACAAACCTTGTGATCCGGGATGCAGATTCTGGAATACCTGCATTAAAGGGCGGCACAGAGAGGAGAAGTAATGCACGGAGTAAAGAGTTGTCCGGAGGCTCGCTTGAAGACAATTGGAGATAGAGTGTTTTGCGAAACATTCAAGTCCTTGCAGTTGTTGGGTTTTACAGTACTTTACTACGACTTCGGTATGGAAACAGATGCGCTTACAGATTTTAACAACCGGATGCATGAGAAGAACGCGGAATTGCTTGACAGTGCGGATCGCTATGATGCTGCTGTTGAGAAAATTGACAAGCGATGGAACTGCATCTTAAGCCGGAAGATTATGGAGTTTCCATACCGGCCAAGAGTAAAGATGATGGGCGGACTGCCAAAGGGAAAAGTTGGATTGCAGTCGTTCAATATGGCGAATATGCAATCATATAGCGCGATTGAATCATTCCTGGTACTGACCTTTTCAGTGCTTATGGAAAAGAATAAGCGCTTTGGAAAAACACAAATGGACTTGTTTTGGGCGAATCTTAAGGCAAATTCAGAGAATTACGCTAAGGGAATGACGGATCAGTTCATTGTTGAGTATTTTCAAGATCAGTTGAATTTGCAGTTGAATGGATAGGAGGAACAGCATGGAGAGACTAACGGAGAGAAATCAGTTGTGGATTGATGATGAAATGTGGGAAAGGGCATGTGAACCAGATTGTGAAGAAATAGATGCCGTATATCGGAAACTCAAAGACTATGAGGATGCCGAGGAGCAGGGATTACTTCTGCGGTTGCCGTGCAAGATTGGAGATACTTTGTACCGGGTAAATAAAGGAGCCAAAGAGCCAGTTATTATGATGCGCATTATACAGTTATATATCAAGCAGATCCATAAAGACAGGACTGTTATGAGAATTGATGCTATAAATGACGCTGATATGGGCGAGAGCTGTTATTTACCGTGCGACATTGGCGAAAGAATATTCTTAACCAGAGCGGAAGCCGAAGCCAAGCTGAAAGAAATGGAGAAAAAGGATGTTTAATGAAATTTTCAATGTGATGAAATGCTTTCCGAAGAGTTATATTACTCAACTTGGAGAACTTATTTTATCAGACAAAGGGAATGTATATTTTACAGCAAAAGACTGTAATACACAGAAAGATATTATCTGTAAACTTTTAGAGTGGTGTTCCAGACCGCTTGCAAAGGGAGAACCTTACCGCCAAGAGAAGAGAAATAAAGAATGGAGGGAATCACTTCTTTCTGGATACAATGAATATCTCGGAACACAATTCACGCAAGAGGATATGTACTGGATTTACGATAAACTCGGAAACGCAGTCAATCACGAATTGACGTTGAAATTTATTACAAGCGGATATGATTTGAAGCTTGTATATCCGGAGAAAAGAGAAAGTCATGGAGAATAGATATTTATACCGCGGCAAGCGGATCGACAATGGTGAATGGGTAGTTGGGCATTTTTATGAATTTATGGGTAAATCCTATATTTTTGAACCACCTTTTACAAGTAAAGCTCTTACTTATTAGGTAGAACCATCCACCATCTGCCGGTGCACTGGACTTAAGGACAAGAACAGCAAACTGATCTGGGAGAATGATATTTTGATGTGTCATGGAAACTCAGAAGACCTTGTGAAAGCCGTTTTTGGAGAATTTAATGTAATCAACGCAGAAACACTGGAAGTTATTGATCGTGTTATTGGTTGGCATTATGAGGTTGTTCCAACAGATGCGCTAAGCAAGTGTGAGCCGTTCTGCTTTCCAATGCCACTTACAGAGGAATATGTAAAGACATGCGAAATGAAAGTTGTTGACAATCCGGAACTGTTGGAGGTGCAACCATGACGATTGATGAAGCAAAAATATTTATTCAAAATGCTATGGAACAATCAAGAAATGCATTGGCAGAGTTGATGTTAATAATGCCAAAGGTATTTGCGGCTAAAAGAAAGAGCCTTGGTGAGTATTACAGCAATTTAGAGAATTGCAAAAAGGAAATTCAGGCATGTGAAATAGCTGTAAAGGCATTGGAAGAGGTACAGCAGTACCGCGCGATCGGCACGCCGGAGGAATGCTTGCGGAACAAGGATTTCTTGCGATTCCTTGCCAATTCGATGAATCAGAAAAAGTATGAAACTTATCTGAGGATATATAACGCGGTGGAAAAGGATGGACGTGATGAAGAATAAGTAAGTCCATCATGTATAACGAAAAGAAAGGCACTATCACAAGAAGCACCGGATAGTGCCTTGAAGTTAAAACTTGTGTCTGTGTTTTATAGTGGCGCTAAGTATACCAAGTACCAAAAGAAAGAGTAAAAAAGGATTTTTAACAATACACTTCATAACAATGTAAAATCCTTCAAAAATACCAGAAAACATTGAGAAGAATAAGGGCACTTGGTTTAAAAATTCAGATATCATATTTTCACCTCCAATCTTTTTTTAGGATAACATGGATGGTGTACGAAAAATAGGACAGAAAGGAGTGAGAGGTTTGCTGGCCAGCGTTAAAGAGCTCTTTACTCCAAAAACAAATGGAATCAGTACAAGATAGGATGAAGCGGCTGGGAGCTTATGAGAAGATTGCTTCATTCATGCAAAAAGAAAAGCAGGATTACAGTTTTAAAAGAAAATATGCACAGATCAGAGCGGAAGAGTTCAGATCAGAATGTGATCGTAGAGGACTTAACTGCCATGTGTCTGTAGGTGGTCTGGACAGCATCATATTGTATATGTTCCTTCATGAAGTGTGTCATATCGATGTACCAGGTGTATCAGCATCTACACTCGAGGATGCAAGCATTCAAAGAGTACATAAGGCAATAGGAATTATAAATGTGCCACCGCTCATGCGGGATGATGGTACACGATGGACAAAGCCAAAGGTTATACGGGCGTTTGGCTTTCCGGTCATATCCAAGGAGATTGCAGGAAAAATCGAGTTGCTGCAGAATCCAACCGAGAAGAATAAGACAGTCAGACATGCGATCATAACCGGAGAGACCGGAGAATATGGTGGTTGGCAGAAGAATTCGAAGATGCAGCTTAATCAGCGGTGGTTGAAGCTGTTCGGTGGGTATGAAAATGAAACCGAAGGATGCGACTTTCAAAAGCCGGATTTTCTGGTATCGGCGAAATGCTGCTATTACCTTAAAGAAAAGAATTGTGATGACTGGGGAAAAGAGCATAACAGTGTGCCGTATTTGGGACTGATGGCATCCGAGGGTGGAAGACGTGCCAAGAGCCTGCGGATGAATGGATGCAATTACTTCGGGGCATCTACGATCAGATCAGCGCCGTTTGCAATCTTCCACCGGCAGGATATTCTTACGCTTGCCTTGGAGATGGATGATCTCTGGAAGAACGGATTAAAAGAGAAGTATCGTGCTGCTGGAATCAAGGATGGGATAATAACAGAAGATTTTCAGATGCCGGAATCTTTGATACCGGAGATTTACGGTACGATTGAGAAAAAGCCAGATGGTACATTGTATACAACAAAGGCACAGCGTACCGGATGCAGTATGTGCGGTTTCGGAATCCACATGGAGAAACGACCGCATCGTTTTGACCTGTTGTATGAGAGCAACCCGAAAGAGTGGGATTATCTGATGTTCCACATGTGTAAGGACAAGGACGGCAACGACTATGGATGGGCGAAAGTGCTTGATTATATTGGAGTTGGCTGGGACCCGACAACGATCGGTGGTAATTGCAAGGGGCAGATGAGTTTAGAAGACTTTTTGTAAGCAGTTAATTTGTTTGTTATTTTCTTATTTCATATTAAATGCAGAGATCTCAATTACGAAAAAGGAGGTTCTGCAAATGGATAAGGTATATCAGATCATTTTCGAAATCTTATGTGGGCTTATTGTTAACATTTTGTATGATTATCTAAAAAAATAGAGCATTAAGAAAGGAGCCGAACCTCCGGCCGGGGTAACGATATATCGGGTTCCTTTGAAAAAATGAAGAATAGTGAATTAAAAGAATATGTAAACAGTTTTCCAGATGATGCACCAGTGAATATTGTCTGTGCGAATCCAAGAAAAAGAAAACTGTATAAACTGGAAAAAGTAATGTGGGTGACAGACCAAGGACAGCCTTTGATTCTCATTGATATTGGAGAAGAATCTGATATGGATGTAGAAATGATAGCCACTTGCGAAGAGGATGAAAAGTCTGCGGATGATCTGGAAGGACAGATGCAGATCGAGGACTTTCCGGAGGTGATGCCATGAAAGATTGCCCTGCGAAGAAAGTAAAGCAGTATTGTGAACAGATCCGGAAAGAAATAAGCCACTGGAAGGACATAAACCAGAACGGGTGTAATGATCCGTTCTGGACGGATGGCTGTAACATGAACCTGACGCGGAATCATATCCTATACTATCAGAGAAAAATCGCAGAAATCTGTATAGAAAAGCATTTGCCATATCCAGAAGCATACTATTTTTCAGTACCTCCAGAGGTTGACAACTTCAATATGGCGAATCTGAAACAGAGAGATCGTGTTAAGCGGATATTTTACGGTGGGTATGTACCGGTAAGAAAGAAATATTACTACGATGAACAGCAGATATGTTTGTTTTAAACAGACCGGACAGCTCCGGTTTGTGTAACTATTCCTTTTCACATACCGCATTTCTGGCAGCAATATTTGCCAGCATATCACTCAGCACTACCAGATCAGCAGCAAGGATGGCAATTTCATCATCTGACATGCAGTCGGCAAGCTGGCAGGCGAGTGTTGAAAGAAAATAAAGGTTTGAACAGTTTTGCATGGGATCACCAAAGCGGTTTTATATATTTTATGCGTCTGCGGTGAAAGTGTGCGAAAAATCTTTGAATTTTAGAATCAAGTAGCAGAACCAAGCGATCATATAGCACCTCCTACTATCTAGTATATGTGGATGCGGAGAAAATCATTCTCTTGGAACGGACTTTAATGGTGCGGATGGAAGATTTGTCGAAAAATGTGAACATTGACAATTGAATATTGGCGATTGACATGGTATTTTTAATAAAGAGGTGTAAAAATGAAACTGTTTGTTATATATATTCTTAGATGTTTATTTAAAATGTCATTTTTGATATTGGTAGCGTTGGCGGGCTTATATGTCGGATATAAGATTAATCATGGAAAGGAAATATATTTTAAAAGGCAACGAAAACAAGTCGCAAAATATGGAAAATTGATTGCATATATGAATAGGCATTATAGAGCCACCAAAAAGAAAAGCAAAAGCGTACATAACAAAAGAAATGAAAAATGGTTATATGAAAAATGTTATACCTATGCGAAGAAATGTGACGAATTGGATGTGAAGATGGGGATGGCATATTTGAAGAGTGACATGATAATATTTCAAATTTTTTCTATTTTAATATCTATCTGTATAGGGTTTTCTAGCAAAATAGTTATTCCGTATGCGGAAGTAGTAGCAATGTCAATATTGGAAATTAAAACAACCATTGGGTTATCTGAGAGGGAAATGGAAAGGTTTAATGAACTAAATTCAAATTTACAGATTTTATTTTGCATAGTACTTGCACTTTTTTTGATTCTTGTTTTGTTTGGATTAGGGAAGATATTAAAAAAGCAACAGTATTTATTATGTATTTTGGAAGCAGTTGATAATTGCAAAGAGCGTGAAAAATAGAATAAACAATGAGAAACCAAGTGCCAATCGAAACACTTGGTTTTTTGTTGCACAAAAATTGAAAGGAGGAATGTCTGTGGACGAAAAGGAAGTATTCGAAATCTGCAATCAGGTAGATAGCTTCATTGCTGCGGAATTGACGGAATCCATCGTGATCGGGACAAGCTACGACATGCTGGAAGCGCACCACGGCATTCTCCCAATCAGCCGAAATTGTTTTTACCGGAAGCGCCGGATTGTGCAGGGGATTATTAAGCAGAGGATTGGGAGAATTGTGGAAGAGAAGAACGGACAGATGAGGATGGTGTGGCAATAAAAAACAGATCAGAAACGTTGAGGACGAAAACTGATCTGTTATTAATATATTTACATTATAACACAAATTTTAATTATTTCAAATATTTATTTGTTATTATGAAAATAGTTGTATTCATTTAAGCAGAAGTGTATAATTTAAAGAAAAAATGTTGAGGGACAAAAGATGAGAACGATAGGACTTACTGCATATGGAATTTGTGTAAAAACCAAAGAAGATAATAGAAAAATAGAAATGCATAGCATTGATAATACAGAATTTATAGAAATTGTAAAAAATGCCATAGATGATGAGAAAAGTAAATATAAAACTGATGAAAATAATGAAAGTGTATTTTGTTACGATGATAGCGAAAAAGAAATAATATATGATGAAGATGGGAGAGAAGTTTTTACAATTTTATATGTAAGAGTAAAAACTGGCGAGTACGGGATCGAAACAGAAATTGTGGATACTACAACGGGGCGAGTATCACATAATAGGACACCGCAAGAGGCTGATGTTATGCCTTTTGGATTTGCGATATGCATACCGGCAGGGGAGGTAGATAATGGAATATTGATTCTTCAATCATCTGGCCGAAATGGAATAAAATTAGTGTTGAATAAACAAATAAATAAAATAATTAAGCAAATAAATGGAGATTATCGATTTGAAATGAACATAGTTGTGCCAAGAGTTGTATTAAATAGATTTTTTGAACAGGGTACACTGAAGGCTATTCATTTTGTTCGATATGAAATTCCCGATGAAGATTCAGAAAGACTGGGAATTAATCATTCGACCGAAACCCAAATGGATGTAACCATTAGAAAACCTTTAGGTTTTTTGCAAAATAAGGCAATAGAACTGAGTGAATGGAGAAGGGGAGAAAGGGCATTTAGTGATATTGTACAGATAGAAGGATTTGAGTATAATGAGCTTAAGATGGATTTTAAATTGGGAAAAACATCGAAGACTGTTAATCTGGCAAATGTTGACAACTTGCAGATGATCGAAGACATTACCGATAAAGTTCATCTGGAAGGAGGACATCCTACATTTGACAGCCTGAAAGAGCAGATGAAACAAACAGGAAAAGAATATTTATTAGCGAAGGGGCTTATAATTGAATAATTACGAAATTTTGGAAGATTTAGATAAGATAGTAAAATTTATGGTAAATCCACTTTTTTTGATAATAGTGGCATTGATTGTATGGTTTGTAGGTAGAGTTTTTTTTAAAATTAAATATGCAGAATGTTTTGAAATATTTGCAAGGCATTTAGACAGTATAAGAAAAAAGAATGGAAAGTTATCAAAACGTGCATTTCTGTTTTATTATATTGTTCCAATCTTTTTCGCAATTTCTATTACTGGAATTAGAAAATTAGATGATGATGTTTTGAATATATTAACGGTTATCATTTCAATACTAACATCTTTGTTTTTTACATTATTAACTCTGATTTTAGAAACAAAAGCAAAAATTTCAGAGGATAAAAGTTATAGTTCTGGTGATGCAAAATTATTGCAAAATATTTTAAAAGAAACTTATTATTCAATAATGTTTGAAATACTTGTAAGTGTCGTATTACTTATATTTTGTTTTTTGGAGCTTTTTGCAGGTGAGTATTCGTGGGCATCAAGTTGTCTTATTTATTATATGACATTTATTATTTTAATAAATATGTTTATTATTTTGAAAAAAATATTTAAGGCAATCGAAAAACAAATAAAATAGAGGGGAGAATAATTATGGAATATAAAGAAGCTATGGAACAAGGATTTGAGTTATATGAGAAAATTGCAAATGAAATGCATTCATTTGCAAGGTTACATGATTCGTACACTGATGTTTCGTTGAAAGACGATGTGTTAACAATAGAGGTTGATTCTAGACACAAGAATATTGAGGCGAAGGTGACTATTAGCAAGTCAGAGATATATAGCAGAGTGTTTGAAAAAGACATCAATCCGAAAGAGGCCATTTGCGAAATGCTTGTGGAGAAGGTTGCGCTGGCAGCACATGAATATCAATAATAAATATGGGAGATAAATGCCGGAAGTCAGATTTCATATAGAAGGATATCGATTAAAAACAAAATATACAATAGAATTTACGGTTACATGTTCGCGCTCGATAAACAAAATAAAAATTGAATATAATGGTACAGAGCTTAATGTGGCTTCTAACGTAGGTATCCCAGAAGACAGGAAAGAATCCCTAAAAACAGCATTTCAAAATGAATTTGGATACGGTCCATTTGACAAAAAAGAAATACAAAGAGTGCTGAGCCGGAAAAGTACATTTTAATCGAAATATGATTATAAGAGAGATTTGTAAGAAACCTCTCTTTTTTCATGCCCTAAATTGGTACAAATCCACTGAATGCCAATGGTAAAATTACTATAGAACAGTAATTGAACAGGGAGGGAGAAGCGTGGAAAAAGAAAACGAACTGAAAAAGGAGTATCTGCGATCATATACACCAGCGGTCAGCGCCGCGCGCCGGATAGAGGAAGAAATTGAGCAGTTAAGAGCAGATAAGATGGCACCGGCACTTGTCATGGATGATATGCCACATGCCCATGATCAGAAAGATCTCTCTGACTACGCTGCAAAGCTGGACGAGTTGGAGAGGAAACTTATTAAAGCACGGTATGAGCGCATAGATCTATATGCAGATATATTCGCAGATATTGAGCGTTTAGAGGATGAGACAGAAAAGGCAGTATTGACATACAGATACCTTCGGAGACAAAGTTGGGAAGAAATCTGTGTAAAGCTTGGATATCAGTGGGCGCAGGTTCACCGAATTCATGCCAGGGCATTGAAACATTTCAATCCGACAGGTGGATATTATGAGATTTTGATCAAAAAAATGAAAGATGATACACAATGATACACTTGTATGTGATATGATTGTAGCGTGAAAGAGCGTAAGAGGAAATGATTCCTCTTGCGCTTTTTTCGTCTTTTGACTACTGGGGCACCATGAAATACAGGGGTGTCCCACTTCTCCCTAAAAAGAAACAGGCAGGTGATATTATTGGCAAGGAGTCCGAACCAAAAGGCAGAAAAAGCCCGAGAACTGTATAAGGGTGGAATGAAGCTGGTTGAGATTGCAAGTCAACTAGAGGTTCCTGCCGGGACAGTTCGGAGATGGAAAAGTACATACCATTGGGATAGCGAGCAACAAAGCGAGCTTCAACAGAACGATGATGAACGGGACTTTTTTAATGCAAAAGAAAGAAAATACAATTCTAGGTCAACTGGAATTATAAACAATATAGTTAATTGTCTAGGCAATGTGATTTCTTCTGACAATATTGACTTGATAACCAAGGAAAAGGCATGCGAGACGCTTGTGAAAATTGCTTGCGAAAAAAATGCAAGAAAGAAGATTTGCGATATTGTTCGTAAATCGGAACTAAAAAAGAGAGATGCAATCAGCGAAAGCCAATGGAATAGATGCATGGATTTTTTTAGAGATAAAAGTGGAAAATCATGCTGTGCGTATTGCGGAATTCAAACAAAACAGTTAGAAAAGGATCATGTAATATCTTTTTCAAAGGGCGGATGTGCATCTGCTGATAATATTCTTCCTGCGTGTAAAAGGTGTAATACAGCAAAGAATGACAAGAATATATATGATTGGTATACAAGAAGCAATGTCTTTTCAAAATATAGGATGAAAAAAATAGTTGAGTATCTAAAAGAAGTAGGCGGTGATGTCTATGAATAAAAATGAATCCGCTGAAAAAGACTATATGTCTGGGATGAAATATAAAGACATTGCAGATAAATATGGAGTGTCAATAAATACTGTCAAGAGCTGGAAAAAAAGGTACAACTGGGAGAGAGAAAAAGGGTGCACACAAAATAAAAAAGGGTGCACACAAAAAATGGCAGAAAAAAAAGCTGTAGCTGATGAAGTCAAGCAGGTTATACAGAATACCGACTTGACTGATAAGCAACAGCTTTTTTGTATACATTACATCCGATGCTTCAATGCTACCAAGGCATATCAGAAAGCATATGGATGTGGATATACAACCGCGGTTACAAACGGTCCTGCATTACTCGGAAATACTCGGATAAAAGAAGAAATTCTACAGCTGAAACAGGATCGGCTCAATCGAGAGTTCTTAAGCGAATCCGACATCTTCCAGAAGTACATGGATATTGCATTTGCTGACATAAACGATTTTGTTGATATCAGTGCTGGTTTTGTTACAGCAAAAGATGGTATTGATGGAACTATTGTCAGTGAAGTGAGCAATACACAGAGTGGGGTAAAGATTAAGCTTGCTGATCGGATGAAAGCTTTGCAGTGGCTTACGGATCACATGGATCTTGCCACCGAGAAGCAGAAAGCCGAGATTGCATTACTGAAATCCAGAGCAGATGCCGGTAAAGATGACCGCGAGAATAAGCTGGATAAGCTTTTCGAACAGATAGAAGGAGCATTGAAAGATGCTGAGTGATCTATATACACCAAAACAGCTTGATACCTTCCGGTTCGCTGTGAACAATGACTATTTTATGCTGATCAATCACGGGGCAAAACGTACCGGAAAGACAGTGTTGGATAATGATCTATTCCTGTATGAACTCCGCAGAATTAAAAAGATAGCTTCTATGCAGGGAGTAGAGAACCCACAATATATACTGGCGGGTGCCGACTTGGGAGCACTCAACAGAAACGTACTGATCGAACTTTCAAATAAATACGGTATTGAGTTCCATTTTGACAAGTTCAACCGTTTCAAGCTGTTTGGGGTGCAGGTGTGCTGTTTCGGGCATTCCAAGATAAATGACTTGGGACGTATCCGAGGAATGACCGCCTACGGTGCTTACATCAATGAGGGCACTATGGCAAAGCAGGAAGTATTTGACGAGATCAAGTCTAGATGTTCCGGTAATGGGGCGCGGATGCTGATCGACACGAACCCGGATAACCCGGAGCACTGGTTGAAGAAAGACTTTATTGACAAAGCAGATGGGAAAACCATTAAAGAAGTTCAATATCGGCTGGATGATAACACGTTTCTCTCTGAACGCTATAAGCAGAACATGAAAGAAACAACCCCATCCGGGATGTTTTATGATCGCAATATTGAAGGAATGTGGGTAATGGGCGAAGGTGCCGTATACCGGGATTTTGATGCGAAAGTCCATTATATCAGCAGGGCAGAACTGCAAAAGGTTAACTTTACCAAGTTTATTGCCGGTGTGGACTGGGGATATGAACACTTCGGTGCAATCGTGCTGATTGGGAAAGATGATCAGGGATGTTATTATCTGATCCGGGAGATTGCCAGGCAGTTTGAGGAAATAGATTTCTGGCTGGAGCAGGCACAGGCAATTAAAGCCGAGTATGGCAACATCCCATTTTATTGTGATTCTGCCCGCCCAGAATATGTAAAGAAGTTCAAGAAAAATGGTTTGCGTGCAGTCAATGCGAACAAAGCCGTATTGAGCGGAATCGAACGTGTGGCACAGCTCTATAAGCAGAAGCAGCTTCGAATCGTAGAGGATGTTGACCGGTTCCGCGATGAAATCTATATGTATGTGTGGAATGAAAAGACCGGGGAGCCGGTAAAACAGTTTGATGATGTGCAGGATGCTATTCGGTATGCAATTTACACGGATGAGAACCGCGGTGGTATTGGTATTTTGAAATGAGAGACATGATTGAATCGATATAATGATTTCAAAGAAAGGAAAAAAGAATGGATTTCTGCGGAACAACTTCTTGTAGCAGTTCTCCTTTTGCCATATAATAACGATGAAAGGAGAGTGGATATTTTATGTATAGTGACGTATTGGCTATTATTTCTTTGATAATTACGATAATTCTTGGCGGCGGTGCAATGTATCAATCTTGGAGATATAATAAAGATACAGGGAAAATTGCGGCAGATACCAAATATATGTTAGTCCGTCAAATTACATTGATTAATGATATGTGTAAAGAATTGAAAAAAGAATGTACCCCTATGTCTATTGATTTAAGCAAAGATACATTTAAGCTTCATAAGCTATCAACATTTCAGAATAAAGATATTGACAAGATTATGGCAATAATAAACCATTTATCTATAAAACAGGTGTTTATTGATGGAATAAGAAAATTTTTGGAGAGTAATGAAATTGATTACGAATGTAATTTTAGGGGTGAAGCATTGGCAGATGAAAAGATAGAACTTTCGCACCTATATGGGATGTTACTAGAATATGATCTGCTTGTGGAAATACGGCGAGGGTAATGGAGAAATTAAATATACCGATAGGTACTATGGCAGGCTGTAACGAGCCTGTCATTTTTTGTGGGAGAAATTAAATGGATATCGAAATAATGAAACAACTGATAAAAAAATACGAACCCGGTCATGCGGCTTTTGAGACCCGGGCAGCAGTGGCGGAACGGTATTACCGTAACGAGACAGATATCTTGTTTCGGGACAAACCCAAGGAAGATAAAGAGGAATCAGACAATCCGCTGCGCAATGCCGACAACCGGATTCCACGGAACTTCCACGGGCTGATCGTGAACCAGAAAGCGTCTTATGCATTCACAGCCCCACCACTGTTCGATGTGGGGAATGTGACAGCAAACAAGCGCATTACGGAAGCGCTTGGGGACGAATATGCCAAGAACTGCATGGGATTGTGTGTGAATGCCGCAAATACTTCAATCGGCTGGGTACATTACTGGACAGGCGATAACGGTTTTGAATGGGCGGTAGTTCCAAGTGCACAGATTATCCCGGCATTTGACCGGAGCTTGAAAAGACGCCTGATTGGTGTCATGCGCGTGTATCCGGATATTGATGAGGATACCGGAGATAATTACACGGTGTACGAATACTGGACGGACACAGAATGCCAGGCATTCCGGAGAAGAACCGGTGATGAACTGGAAATGCTTGCGTATTATAACATGTTTATTGATCCTATCAGCGGAGAGATGGCTGCCAGCTTCAGACATGATTTTGGAGAGGTGCCGTTTATTCCGTTTTATAACAACAATGTGCATACAGATGATCTGCGAAATATAAAACCGCTGATAGACGTATATGACAAGGTCTACAGCGGTTTTATTAATGATCTGGATGATATACAGGAATTGATCTTTGTGTTATCCGGATACGGAGGGGAAGATCTGAACAGCTTCCTGTCAGATCTGAAAAAATATAAGACCATCAAGGTAGACGGGGATGAGGGCGGCGCGGTTTCTACTCTCAATATTGAAATTCCGATTGAAGCCAGAAACAGTGTGCTGGAAGCTACCCGAAAGGCAATCTTTGAGCAGGGACAGGGATTTGACCCGCAGCCGGAGAACTTCGGGAATCAGTCGGGTGAAGCACTGAAATTTATGTACAGCTTATTGGAGATGAAAACAGGATTGATGGAAACGGAATTCCGGCTTGGGTTTGCGCGGCTCATCCGGGCAATCTGCAAGGCACTTGGCATTTCCTGTGGCACGATTATCCAGACATGGACCCGTACCTGCATCAAGAACGATACGGAACAGGCGCAGATCTGCAGGGATTCAGTTGGGATTGTCAGCAAAAAGACGATTCTGAAAAATCATCCGCTTGTTGAGGACGCAGACGAAGAATTGAAGCAGATCGAAAAGGAAGAAAAAGAAGCACAAGAAAAGGCTGATCTGTATGCAGGAGCATTTATTAAAAGAGGAGGAAGTGGGGATGGCAAAGATAGTGATGCCGAGGAAAATCAGAAAAACTCACAAAATCAAGATAATTCGAGTAGAGCTTGAAATAGAGCTTATAAAGCCGATTATTGGTAGAATTTTAATCCTGTTCTTTTGGCTTTTAGGCATCAGAGTAATTAAAGCAGAGATTTATGGACAGAAAATCTACCTGATATGTATTCCTAAGTTCTACTATGCAAAATAAAGGGGCTGCTGATGAAAAATAGTACCTACTGGAAGAAACGCTTTAAGCAAATAGAAGAATCCCAACATCGGAAAGGGCTACAGTGCTATAAGGATATTGAAAAACAGTATATGATCGCGCAGAGCCAGTTGGAGGCAAAGATAAATGCATGGTATCAGCGGTTTGCAAAAAACAATGAAATTTCTCTTGCAGAAGCACATAGGCTGTTGAATTCCAATGAACTTGAGGAATTAAAGTGGGACGTGCAGCAGTACATCAAGTATGGAAAAGAAAATGCCATCAATGGCCAGTGGGTGCAGGAATTGGAAAACGCTTCCGCAAAAGCACACATAAACAGACTGGAATCGCTGAAGCTACAGATGCAGCAGTCTGTGGAAGTGATGTTCGGCAATCAGTTGGATAGTGTGGATGCCACTCTGCGCAATGTTTATCAGGCGGGATTTTTCCATACTGCCTATGAGATTCAGAAGGGGATTGGAACCGGATGGAGTTTTACATCTCCGAATGACCGGTTGATTGATACAGTGGTCCATAAGCCTTGGGCGGCAGACGGGCAAACGTTTTCAGACCGGATCTGGACAAACAAACAGAAGCTGGTCAATGAATTGAACACCACCATGGTACAGAACATAATTACCGGGGCTGATCCGCAGAAGACGATTGATGCCCTGGCACGGAAGATGAATGTATCAAAACAGAACGCGGGCCGCTTGGTAATGACAGAACAGGCGGCCTTTTCCAATGCAGCGCAAAAGGATTGTTTTGCAGAACTTGGGGTGGAGCAGTTTGAGGTGTTAGAGACATTGGATGGTTTCACATGCAGCCTTTGTGGTTCTATGGACGGGCAACATTTTCCAATGAGCCAGTATGAAATTGGTGTGACAGCTCCGCCGTTCCATCCGAACTGCCGTGGGTGTACCTGCCCATACTTCGAAGATGATTTTGGAGTGCCGGGAGAACGTGCAGCGCGTGGTGAAGATGGAAAAACATATTATGTACTGGGCAATATGACATATGAAGAGTGGAAATCCTCTTTTGCAGATGGTAACAATGCAGCGAAAGACCGGTTGGGGATTATCACAAACAATAATAAAAGCAACCCGAACTATTATGATTTCAAGGGTAAAAATGTGGATACGGTCGAGTCGGAAATCTGCAAGTTCGACCATGAGGTTGGAGTTATATTTGACAATGGGAAAGCGGTAAATTGCCAGTTGGGAAATGAGGATACTATAGAATTTACGAAGTATCAGCTTAAAATGATGAAAGGAAAAGATGTTACTCATAATCATCCATTGAGTACGCCGCCGTCCCCAGAAGATCTGTATCTGCTGGTAAATTATAAAGTCAAAAGTTTCAGAACCTGTGGGGAAAACGGTACATATGTGTTAGAATATAATGAACAGGTAGAAAAACTTCCAGATTTCAAGACATTTAGTGATACATATGACGAAATTATATATGAATTACAAGATAAATATTATGATGAAGTGAAACATGGAATGAAACAAGAGGATGCGATCATATTACTTGGAGAGGCTGCTTGGGAAAGATTGTATGAACTATATAATGTCAAACCTAGATTTGAAAGGCGGTAATTGTCATGAGCAAATATAAACCATATGAAATAGATAGATATAAGCTGAATCTGTTTTGCGTATGTTTGAACTGCAGTAAATACAGAGGCTCAAGAAACGATTTTTCAAAATATTGTGATGCTTATCCCAAAAATCTTCCATCTGAAATTTGGAATGGAAAAAATGTAAAATGTCCGCATTTTGAAGAAAAGCAGGGGTGATAGTATGGTGAAACTTATAAAAACATTAGATGTTCAAAACGCATCATTGAATGTGATCACAGCTGGCAGACGGTTGCCACTTGCACAATTTACCGGGAAAATCGAAATTGCAGAACACCAGAGTATGACACCTGTTCTTGGTAGAAGGTGTAAAGGAGAAAAGAAAATCTATGCATCATTCATTTTATGTCAGAATATTGAATATCAGACAGATGATGAGTTTAATGCAGGAAAAGTATATGAAGCAGTTGGAGATGTGCAGGGGGAGCAGTCTTGTGAAAGACTGATTTTCTCAGGACTTCGTTTTGAAGATATAGATCCGTTGAAAGGAACTGTGACACTTGAAGTGACAGATCTGGAACTGATCCGGAAAATGATAGAAATGTAAAATTGAAAGTTACCACCAGTCAGAAATGATATGGTGGTATTTTCATACCCAAAATCAATAATAACAGGGCAACCGGAAATCTATGAACCGAACAGCGCAGAGGTGACGCTAAGTAAGTTTCTCCGGCAGTCCTGTTTTTATATTGTCCGAAAGCCTTATGACATGAAAACTGCCGGCAGAAACCCGTATCAGGGAAATATTGATAAGCGTGGCTGCAAATAAAGCCAGAAAGGAAGTAACCCATGAAGTTAGAAGAATTGTTAGGAGAAGAACTGTATAAACAGGTCAAAGAGAAAATTGATGCGGCAAATGCGAATGAATCGGACAAGTTAAAGCATATCAGGTATGCAGATCTGTCAGAGGGCGAGTATGTCAGCAAAGGCAAGTATGATACCGCCGTGGCAGAAAAAGAGAATCTTGCCGGTCAGATCAAAACGCTTAATACTACGATCGGAGATCTGAAAAAGAACAATGCAGACAATGAGACATTACAGAACACCATTGCGGATCTGCAGACGAAGTTAAAAGATCAGCAGACAGCCAATGACCAGATCTCAAAGACCTATGCGCTGAAAGATTCCCTTACAAAGCAGGGCGTACTTGATCCGGATTATCTGATCTACAAAGCTGGTGGACTTGACAAGTTCACATTTGACAAAGAGGGTAAGCCGGTCGGCGTAGAGGAAGCAGTAAAGCCGTACAAAGAAGATAAGACAATGGCACATCTGTTCAAACAGGAACAGCCGAAGCCACCGTATCATCCACAGGGTGGCACCGGCGGCGCAGGAACTGCGAACCCATTTGCAAAAGAGACGTTCAATCTGACCAAACAGGGTGAGCTTTTAAAATCCAATCCGGAGCAGGCAAAGGCACTGGCCGCAGCCGCCGGAGTAACATTATAACAGTATGAAAGGAAGATGATTTATGGCAATTACAAAAATTGCAGACGTGATCGTACCGGAGCTTTTTAACCGGTATGTAATCAACAGAACAATGGAGCTGTCCGCGTTTTTCCAGTCGGGGATCGTGGTAAACAGCCCGGAATTTGATATGCTTGCATCCGAAGCGGCAAGAACACACAACATGCCGTTTTTTGAGGATTTACAGGGAGAATCCGAGCCAACGCTTGAGGATGTAGAAATGACACCGGCGAAGATCGGTTCAAACAAAGATGTATCCACCACAATCCTTCGTCAGAAGATGTGGGCAGCAACGAATCTGTCCGCAGCACTTGCCGGAGCGGATCCGATGAAAGCGATCGGTGATCTGGTGGCACAGTACTGGGCGCGCGATATGCAGAAAGAATTGATTGCGATTCTTGCGGGTGTGTTCGGAACCACCACGGCAGATCCAAGCGGAACACCGAAAGCGGAGACCAGAATGGCGGATCATATTCTCGATCTGTCCACAGGAAAGACAGATGCAGCAAAGCAGATCAGCGCATCCGCATTTATTGATGCGTGTCAGATGCTTGGAGATGCACAGTCACAGCTTACTGGTGTGGCAATGCACTCTGCGACCAAGTCTTATCTGAAAAAGTTGAATCTGATCGAGACCGAGCGTGATTCTACTGACGTGGAATTTGATACTTACCAGGGAAGACGTGTGACCGTGGATGATGGCTGCCCGGTTGCAGATGGAGTATACACAACATATCTTTTTGGCAATGGAGCGGTTGCCTATGGTAATGGTTCTCCGGTCGGTCATGTAGCTACTGAGATGGATCGTGACAAGAAGACAGGTGGCGGTGTGGATTATCTGATTAACCGTAAAGCGTTTATCCTGCATCCGAGAGGAATCGCATACACCGGAGCGAAACGTGAGCATGTGGAGACTCCGACGCGAGCAGAACTTGCAATGGCAGAGAACTGGAAGCCGGTATACGAGCCGAAGCAGCTTAGAATCGTGGCTATCAAACACAAGATCGGGTAGCCTATGGAGCTGGCAAAGTTAAAGGCACTTCTTGGAATTGAGGATGATTCCAAGGATGTGATTCTTGAATTTGTCATTGCGGACGTAGAGGAAATCATAAAGAATTATTGCCATGTGGAGGAAATGCCGGATGGACTTGTGAATACCGGCTACCGCATGGCAATGGATCTGTACCGGAATGAGAATATTGGAAGTGAGACGGCAGCAGTTGGAACGGTTTCTTCTATCTCTGAGGGAGATACCTCTACATCTTTCCAACAGTATGTTGATAATAATTTCAAGGACACGGTGCTGAAAAATTATAAGTCCTCACTAAACAGATACAGGAAGGTGGCGTGGAAATGATCGCGGATGCAATCAAACAGGCACAGGCACTTGCAAGGAAAGCCCAAGAAGCCACATATGATGGCAGATGCACGGTTATGGAGCATCAAAAAGCAAAAGATCCAAAAACGAAGATTACCACGGAAAAAGATGTTGTGGTATTGGAAGATGAACCTTGCCGCTTATCATATTCCAGTGTCAGTGCAGTGGATCAGACGGAATCAGCAGCAAAGACGGCACAGGTCACAAAGCTGTTTTTATCTCCGGACGTGCAGATCAAGCCGGGAGCAAAGATTACAGTAACACAGGCTGGTGTGACACAAAACTATAAATGCGGCAGTGTGGCAGCAGTATATCCGACGCATCAGGAGATTGTGTTGCAATTATCAGAGAGGTATGCATGATGGGAATGGGAAGCGTGGATATGCGGGAGTTGGTAAAGCTTCAGGAGAATCTTAAAAAACTGGAGGATGAAGCAAAACGGCAGCAGTTTTGTGAAGCAAGTGCGAAGAAACTTGCTGCCAGATTACTTACATATGTTATTAAACGTACTCCAGTTGGAAATTATTCTTATGAGGTCACTGCAACAGCAAAGCGTGACGGTAAAAAGCATAAAAAAGGTGAGCAGTATACTAAAAGGATAAATCCATCGGGAAGAAAAGGCGGTGTTTTACGCCGTGGGTGGATTTCAAAAACACCAGAAGAGGCTGCGAAAGGCGGAAGAGTTTCTATGGATGAAATACTTGCATATGTAAATGGAGTACAGGTGAAAAAGTCTGGAAAGCAATACATAATTGAAATTAAGAATCCGATAGAATATGCAAGTTATGTTGAATACGGACATGTACAAACTCCGGGAAGATATGTTCCTGCCTTGGGAAAACGATTAAAGAAAGCATGGGTTCCGGGAAAACTTATGATGGCAAAATCGGAAAATGATGTAAAGAGAATTGCTCCAAAACAGTTAGAAGCAGAATTTTATGAATTTTTGAAAGGGGCATTCAATGATTAACAACGTGATAGCCGGGATAGCAATTGCCCTGAACCAAGAGTTTGGGGATGATTATGAAATTTATACAGAGGAAATAAAGCAGGACTTGAAAGAGCCTTGCTTTTTTATTACCCTCTTAAATCCATCCAAGACAGATTTCCCATCCAAACGGTATTTGATGGACAATCCATTTTGTATACAGTATTTCCCGGAATCGGAGGACAATCCGAATAGTGAATGCCGCGATGTAGCTGATCGTATGTTATGGGCGTTGGAGAATATTACGCCTTTGGATGCAGACAGGCCGGTACGAGGGACGGACATGCATCATGAGATTACAGACGGAGTGCTGAATTTCTTTGTAAATTACAATTATTTCGTCCGCAAGGTAGAGACTCCGGCTCCTCTTATGGAAACCATTACAACAATATTACATTTGAAAGGATAGGTGAACAATATGGGCGATACAAAGCCAGAAGTAAAACCGCAGGCATCTGCGGATGTATTTACAAAGCAGCAGCTGGCAGAATCCAAACGCTATAAGAAACAGCGGGATCTGCTGAAAGCGTTGCTGGAAGATGGAAAAACATATACGATTGCGCAGGTGGATAAGATCACCGGTGATTATCTGAGAAAGGAAGTGAAGTAAATGGCATTTGGCGGAGGAACATGGATAACCCAGAACAAAGTGCTTCCGGGCGCGTATATCAATGTCGTAAGTGCGGGGATTGCATCTGCGGCATTGTCTGACCGTGGTATTGCCACAATGCCGTTGGAACTTGACTGGGGACCGGATGATACGGTTTTTAAGGTTACTACAGCGGATATGCAGAAGTATTCGAAAAAGATATTCGGATATAGTTATACCGATGATAAGATGAAAGGACTGCGAGATCTGTTTGCTGGCGGTACCTTGGTGCTGTATGCATACCGGTTAAACGGTGGCGGGACAAAAGCGTCCAATGATTATGCTACAGCTAAGCACACGGGGACACGCGGCAATGCGATCAGGATCTCCATAGCAAAGGACGTGGATGATCCAGAGTCGTGGAATGTAACTACATATCTTGATACGTCCAGAATTGAAGTACAGAATGTAAAAAAAGCGGCTGATCTGAAAGATAATGACTTTGTGACATTTAAAACAGATACGTTGGAACTTGCAGCAGTTGCATCGGCAGCACTGTCTGGTGGAACGAATGGTGTCGTCAATGGTGATGCGCATGCGGAGTATCTGGCAAAGGCAGAAGCCTACGGATTTAATACGATGGGCGTTGTGGTTACAGATGAGGTGACCAAGAGGCTGTATGTGGCATATGTAAAGCGTATGCGTGATGAAGTTGGTAAGAAGTTTCAGCTTGTGCTTTACAAGTCGGATGCTGACTATATGGGAGTTATTTCCACACCGAATAAAACGACGGACGAGGGCTGGCCGGAAGCATCCGCTGTATATTGGCTTACCGGGGTGGAATGCTCCACTGCGGTGAATAAGTCCTGCGAGGGCAGAGTGTACGATGGTGAATTTTCCATTGAGCCAATTGACAATGATCTGGAAGATTATATCAAAAAGGGACAGCTTGTGTTTGATAGAAATGATGATGAAATTGAGATTCTAAGTGATATCAATACACACATAACCATCACGGAAGATTGCAACGAATTTTTTTGCGACAATCAGACAATCAGGGTTGTAGACCAGCTTGCAAATGATGATGCACTGCTCTTTAAGACACGGTTCCGTGGGAAGTTCCCAAATGATGATCCAGGGCGGAACAGCTTGAAAAGTGGGCTGTGCGAGATCCGTGAAAAATTACAGAATTTGCGGGCTATTGAGAATTTCAAGCGGGATAATGTCACCGTGGAACAGGGAGAATCAAAGAAATCGGTAGTCGTTAATAATACGGTTGAAGTTGTAAATGCCATGAGTATTATGTACATGACTACAGTAGTGAAATAAGGGGGTGAAGTATAAATGAATAATGTGATGCTTGCAAAGGATTCTATCTCTGCAGCTCTTGCAGAGTGCTACGTGACAATTGGTGAACGTAGATACAATCTGATGACCGCAATCAAGCTTGAAGCGAATTTCAAGAAGAACAAGGCAAAGGTTCCAACTCTTGGCAAGACAGGAAAGGGAAATAAGTCGGTATCATGGGAAGGAACCGGATCTTGTACAATACATTATAATACGAGCATTTTCCGTAAAATGATGCTTGATTTTAAAAACACTGGTGAGGATGTCTATTTCGAAATTCAGATCACGAATGATGATCCATCCAGTGCTGCAGGATCTCAGACAATCACTCTTTTACAGTGCAACATTGACAGTGGAGTGCTTGCGAAATTTGATGCATCTTCTGACTCATATCTGGACGAGGATGTTAGCTTCACATTTGATGATTTTGATATGCCGAAAGAGTTTCAAGAAATTATTGGACTTGCAGCGTAATATTGCCCCTTATGTGTCTGGCATGAGGGGATTTTTTATAGGAAGAAAGGAGACAATGTATGTCAAATTTAAGCAGATTTTTAGCAAAAAACAAAATTAAAAGAGAGAACGGGAAGTATGCACCATCGAAAGCTTTTGTGGACGAAAATGGCAATCCTTTGGAGTTTGAGTTTCGTCCGATTACATCAAAGCGAAATGAAACAATGCGTGAGGGCCATACAAAAGATGTTCCGGTAGTTGGAAAGCCGAATATGTTCCGTCCAAAATTGGATACAACGGCATATATCAATGATCTGATCGCAGAGAGCATTGTTGAACCGGATCTTTACAATAAGGAACTACAGGATTCTTATGGAGTGAAGACACCGGGAGAACTTCTGTATGCCATGATCGACAACCCGGGAGAATACCAGGACCTTTCTGCATGGGTTCAGAAGTTCCAGGGATTTGATACTTTAGAGGATAAGACAGAGCAGGCAAAAAACTAATTGAGGAAGGGGATGCGGAAGCAAACTATGCATATTATGCATTGCACAAGCTCCACATTCTCCCTTCCCAATGGGTTGCTTTAGAAGAGGAGGAAAAGGCTTTTATTATTGCCTGTATAGATATAAGAATTGAAGCGGAAAAGGAAGAGGCAAAGAAAATAGCGAAGGAAGCAGAAGGGCGGTGATGATATGGCTACAATTACAACGGGAATACAGTTGGCAGACAATTTTAGCGCCCCTCTTATGCATATCATCAGTTCTGTGAATATGGCAATTTCTTCGATTTATGATATGGATCAGGCAATGAATGCTGGTGTGAATACGGCATCTTTGGAAGCTGCCCGGAATGAAATTGCACAGGCAACTGTAGCTGCGGAAGAATTCAATCAAACAATGCAACAGGCGAGTAGTCCGATCAATGATAATATTCGAAGGCAGGAACAATTTAATCAGTCATTACAAAACGGTGCAAGTGAATCATCGAATTTAGTTTCGGCAATTAAACGAATGGCAGGGGCGTACCTGAGTATTCAGACGGCTGGAAAAATTTTGGAGATGTCGGATGAGATCACACAGACCACTTCCAGATTAAATATGATGAATGACGGATTGCAGAGTACGGCCGATTTGTACAACATGGTTTATGTGGCTGCAAACGATGCCAGAGGATCATTAGGAGATATGGCAAGTGTAGTTGCCCGATTTGGTAATAATGCGAAAGATGCATTTAGTTCCAGTGCAGAAGTTGTCCAGTTCGCAAATTTAGTCCAAAAGCAGATGACAATTGCGGGAGCGTCTACGCAGGAAGCGGCAAATGCAGAATTGCAGTTATCACAGGCGCTGGGCTCTGGTGTACTTCGAGGTGATGAGTTAAACAGTATTTTTGAGCAGGCACCGAATCTGATTCAGAATATTGCAGATTATCTTAATGTTCCAATCGGTAAGATTCGAAGCATGGCACAAGATGGGGAACTGTCGGCTGATGTTGTGAAGCAGGCGGTATTTGCTGCGACTGATGAGATAAATGCTAATTTTGAAAATATGCCAATGACATGGGGACAGATGTGGACGGTATTTCAAAATGACGCCACTATGGCATTTCAGCCGGTTTTGCAGAGACTTAACGATTTGGCAAATACAGACGGGTTTCAGGAGTTTGCTACAAATGCAATAAATGATCTTGCAGTAGTAGCAGGTGTGGTACTTGATATATTTGAAGGAATTGGGTCAATAGGAACCTTTGTACAAGACAACTGGCAAATTATAGGTCCTGTTGTTTATGGTGTGGTTGCAGCATTAGCGGCTTATGCAACTTATGTTGGCATTACGAACGCAATAGATATGATATCAACAGGAATTAAGATTACAATGTGTGTTGCATCATATGCGCACGCAGCAGCAACAGGAACAGAAGCAAGTGCAACTGCGGCTGCAACCGCGGCACAGTACGGGCTAAATACTGCAATGTTGTCTTGCCCGTTAACATGGATAGTTGTTGGAATTATGGCGTTGATCATTGTGTTGGTTGCGTTATGTAATCATTTTTCAGGAGCTGGACATATTGCACAGTCGGCTTTTGGTGTTGTAACGGGAAGCGTAAATGTGGCTATTCAGTATTTTAAAAATTTGGGATTATCAGTTGCAGATGTTTTTATTGGAATATGGAATGCGGCAGGGGCATGTGCAACCAATGTTGAAACTGCTTTTCACAATTCCATAAGTCATGTTCAAACTCGTTGGTATAACATGCTGTCTACAGCACTTACTGTAGTATCTGGTATTTGTTCCGCGCTTAACAAGCTGCCTTTTGTCGAATTTGATTATAGCGGCATTACGAGTGCCGCAGATAATTATGCATCAAAAGCGGCTGCAGCTGCCGGAAATACAAAAGATTATACCAGCGTAACAGATGCATTTAATAAAGGAATAAAAACGTATGATGTCTATCAAAGTGGATGGGCCAAAGATGCATATACTGCCGGAGCAGCATGGGGCGATGGTGTAACCAGTAAAATAAAGAATACAATATCATCAAAAGCCACGAATATTCCAAGTGCAAATAATTATCCAAATGCGCTTGCATCCAGCAACGCGGCAACAGCAGCAAATACAGCAGACACTGCAAAGAATACCGCCAAAACAGCTAATACATTATCTGCATCCAGCGAGGATCTGAAGTACCTGAGAGATATTGCAGATCGTGAGTATGTGAATAAATTTACGACAGCACAGATCAAGGTTGAGATGATCAACCATAACAACGTAAACAATGATATGGATTTAGATGGAATGGCAGAGCATTTGCGTAGCAAAATTGAAGAAGAGATGAACGCAGCAGCGGAAGGAGAGCACTAAAGATGTATGAATTATATATTGATGGGGTCCTTTTCCCAGTGACCCCAGGGTCTCTTAACATCAAGATCAATAACAAAAATAAGACCATAACTCTCATAAATGAGGGAGAGGTTAATCTTATTAAGTCTCCGGGATTGTCTGATATTACAATCCCGGAGCTTTTATTGCCAATCCATAAATATCCTTTTTCACAAGAAAAAGCAAAAGTGGGGGCTGCATATTATCTTTCCAAATTAGAAAAATGGAAAAATCAGAAGAAACCAGTCACGCTAAAGTTTAATCGTTACAAAGTATCAGATAAACATCTTATCGAAGATATCATAATGGATGTGACTATTGAAGATTATGAGATCATGGAAGATGCAGATAAATACGGATCAGATGTGTGTGTAAAGCTTAACATGAAAGAATACCGTCACTGGGGAGCAAAGAAACTTGTACCGAAAGACAAAAAGACAAAGTCCGGAAAAAAGAAAACGATTGTTACGGTTAAAAAACAACGGAAGAAAACGAAAGCTATAGCCAAAAGCTACAAGATAAAATCTGGTGACACGCTTATGAAAATTGCGAAGAAACAGATGAACAATGCATCTGCATGTAAGAAACTCTATCAGTTAAACCAGAAAACGATTGAAAATGCAGCTCGTAAGCATGGACGAAAATCATCATCGAATGGTCATTATTTGTATGCTGGAACGGTATTGAAACTTCCGGGAGGTGGTAGCTGATGAAAGATATTGTTGATGTAGCGATTGGAGAGATCGGATACCGGGAGCAGGGAAACAACAGAACAAAATACGGAGAATATACAGGAGCGAATGGTGCTGCATGGTGCCATTCGTTTGTTTCATGGTGTGCGCATGAAGCCGTGGTATCTACTTCCATTGTTCCGAAAACGGCATCCGTAGCTTATGGTATGCAGTGGTATCAAAAGAAAGGACAGTTTAAGTATAAAGGGAAGTACACGCCAAAGAGAGGGGATATTGTTTATTTTAAAACTGGCCGAAGCCATGTGGGTATTGTTGAGAGCGTCAGCGGTGGTCAGTTACATACTATTGAAGGAAATACATCCGATAAGGTAGCTCGGCGGACATATTCTTTGAATAATGCTACAATTACCGGTTATGGCACGCCAAAATATGCAAATACCGGAAATAATTCATCCGGTTTTGGTGAAAAAAAGGATTCCAAGAAAGAATTGCAATATCTGCAGAAAATATTATCGCGTCATGAGGCAAAAGAGGAAACCATAAAAGCCGATGAAGCAGAAACGGGAAAAATACCGAATGGCAATGTAATGATTACTGTAAATAATGGGAAAAAGAAATTTACAGTACCAGTGGAAGATGGAGCAAAGGTTGTATGGGAAAGAGACAGCACACCCGGCAAATTTACTTTTGCAGCAAAAGTTGAAAAAGGATTTTTCATAGGTATGGGAAATGAAGTTCTTGTTACTGTGGACAGCAAGAAGTTTTTCTATGGCTTTGTATTTACAAAAGAAGTCAAGAAGGACGGGATGGCATCGTATACCGTATATGATCAGCTTAGGTATCTGAAAAACAAAGATACAATTGTGTACAAAAAGAAAACAGCAGATGAAGTAATTCGGATTATTGCAAAGCGCTTCCTGTTAAAATGCGGCACACTTGCAAAGACAGGGTGGCGCAGATCAGCGGTTGAGGACAATACGGCATTATTCGATATGATTCAAAACGCGTTGGATGATACTTTAATGGTAAAAGGAAAGACGTATGTTTTTTATGATAATATTGGAAAATTGTGCCTGACTGATGTGGCAAAGATGAAGGTAAATACCTGTCTGGTAGATGCGGAAACAGGAGAAGATTATTCCTACAAAACAACGATTGATACGGATGTGTATAACCAGATCAAGCTGATCTATAAGAAAAAGAAATCCAGTAAGAAGAAAAAAGGAAGTACAAAGACATCAACAAGTCAAAATACTGGAACCAGTTATGGAATTTATCTGGTACGTGACAATAAGAAAATCGCAAAATGGGGAACGTTGCAGTTTACGGATGAGATCAATAGTCCGGATATTGGAAAGCTGAAAGCACAGGCTTTATTGAAATTGTATAGCCATGAGAAGCGTACACTTACCATATCAGGCGTGATTGGAAACAGTAAAGTGCGTGGAGGATCGCTTGTGCCAGTCATACTTGATTTGGGAGATCTGAAAATTGCAAATTATATGCTGGTAGAGAAAGTGACACACATATTTAAAAATCGTGAATATACGATGGACCTGGTAGTGTCTGGAGGTGATTTTAGTGAGTAGCGGAAATCTGGTGCAGTTAATCAAGAAGATTGCAATGGATGCGGTACGGGCTGCAAAGATGTGTGATTATGTGACCGGTGTGGTTACCAGCGAAGATCCTCTGAAAGTGAAAATTACAAACTCTTTTGAAATTGGGGAAGAATTTTTAATGGTGCCACAAAGTATGACGGATCATGAGGTTGAAGTAACAATCAAAAAAGAGTATGGATGGAAAACGAAGAACCGATCGGGCGGAACTGGTGATGACATTGTGTTGGAAAATGTAAAGATTATGATTCACAATGCCTTAAAAGCCGGAGATGAAGTGTTGATGATGCGCAAAAGCGGTGGTCAGGAGTTTGTGGTAATAGACAAGGTGGTGAAGGAATGATTCCGACAAATTATGATGATGACGATGAAGAGGATGATATGACCGGCTTTGAAGTGGAAAATGACCCGTCTCTTACATATGCAATGCAGATAGGAACCATTGAGAATGAGCCAAGCATTTTTCTTGGCAAAGCAGACGGAGAAGAGGCAAACCGACAGGCAATATTGAAAATCTTGAACACAGAACGATATAAAAATGTAATTTATTCATGGGATTATGGAGTGGAGCTTCAGGATCTGAGGGGAAAGTCTCTATCTTATGTTATGTCAGAAGTTCCAAGTCGGATTACGGATGCAATTACTGCAGATGATCGTTTTGAATCTTGTGAAGATTTTGAGATGGAACCGGTGGGAAAGAAAGCTCTGCATGTTACGTTCTCTGTAATTACAGCAGAAGGCGATAAAGTAAATGGATTGGAAACGGAGGTGGAATATTAGTGTTTGAGAACAAAGACTTTGATTCTATCATGGAAGAAATGCTTGCATCTGTAAGCGACAAGTTGGATAAGCGAGAAGGATCGATAATTTATGATGCAATAGCACCAATTGCCATGGAGTTGGCGCAGACGTATATCGATATGGATATGATTGTGAATGAGGTATATGCAGATACAGCATCCTATTATTATTTGATCAAGCGTGCAGCTGAGAACGGAGTATATCCCAAAGAAGAGACCAATGCGGTATGCAAGATGGTTGTTAGTCCGTCCGATACAGCAATAGCGATCGGGGACCGGTTTAACCTTGGTGATCTGAACTATGAGGTAACATCTGTAATGGATGCAGCAACCGGAGAGTATCAGGTAACATGTGAGACTGCCGGTATTGTCGGAAATCAGCAGTTGGGATCATTGCTTACGATTGAAACAAAGAATGATCTGAATGATATGGAAACAGCGGAATTGACCGAAGTCTTGATCCCCGGCGAGGATGAGGAAGATGTGGAAGATTTCCGTGAACGTTATTACGAGGGATTTTCCAATATAAGCTTCTGTGGCAATAATCCGGATTATAAAGAGCGTGTATCGGCTATTGATGGAGTTGGCGCATGCAAAGTTATGCGGATGTGGGAAAAAGGATATGATCCGGTAAAGTTTATTCCTGTTGCTGCAGTTACGGAGTGGATTGGAAAGCAGTCTGCGGAAACCGTTGGGGCGGAAGTATTTGCATGGCTGAAAGCGGTACATGATGTAGCAAAGGACAAATTACTGACAGTGGGTGGCACTGTTCGGGTGTATATCATATCATCGGAATACAAAGCCCCATCCGCCACGTTGGTACAAAAAGTGCAGAATGATGTTGACCCGGATGATAAGACCGGGGAGGGATATGGACTGGCACCTATCGGACATGTGGTAAAGGTTATGGGAGTGAAAGAAATTCCTGTTTCTGTGACAGTTACTGCGGTTTATAAGAACGGATATACTTTTGAATCCTTGAAATCCGATATGCAGTCGGCAATAGATGGGTATTTTACAGAACTTTCTGGTGATTGGAATAATGAGGATAACCTGGTGGTGCGTAAGAGCCAGATTGAATCCCGGTTGCTTCTGATTGATGGGATATTGGATATTACAGATGTGAAACTGAATGGTGCATCTGAAAATGTAACATTGGATGAAGATGCAATTCCGGTAAGGGGTGATGTAAGTGGCTAAAAAAATGATTGATTATCTGCCGCCATTTATGCAACAGTTTGAAGAAATGAAGCAATTGATGCAGAGCGAGGATAAGCAGGTGGCGGCTCTTAACATGGATACTACTAAAATATTACGAAATGCATTCATAGAGACTTCAGATGCAGAAGGCATCGAGCGGTTCGAAAGAATCTTACATATCATTCCAGGTGCTGGTGAAAATTTAGAACTCCGTCGGTCGCGTGTGTCAATGCGGTGGAATGAACGGATACCGTATACGCATCCGACACTTGTAAAATGTTTAAATGCCAGCCTAGGAGAAAACAATTATGATCTGTATTCAGATGAGGAGCATTATTACATACTCGTGCATCTGAAATTGAATGTAGCGGATCGTGTCGGAGTTGTTGAAGAACTGATCCGGCGTATGTCACCAGAGGATATATGCTACAAAGTTCTTCTTATTTATAATACGCATGCAGTTTTGCATAAATTTACGCATGCACAGTTACATAACTATACACACAGACAGCTGAGAGAGGAGGTTCTGCCATGACAAAGACAAAGTATTATGATCTGCAGATGGATGATCCGCAGGATGATTATGATGTGGAAGTCGTGAATGCCAATCTGAAAAAGATTGATGAGCAGATGAAAACAAGAGAAAATGCAACGGATGCATTACAGGAGCCGGAGTTTACAGTGGCGGAAAAAAGAGAAAACATTGCATCCAAGGAAAAAATGCCGAAGATCTTGGGGAAGATTGCTAAATTCTTTACGGATTTAAAGACGGTCGCATTTTCCGGAAAATATAGTGATCTGGATGGCAAGCCAGCAATAGTGAACAATAACACTGCAACAGAAGCCGGAAGTGCCCTCGATGCACGACAGGCAAATCCGACCATCGAGGGAACCATGGCAAATCAGATATCGCAATTAAACAATGATTTATCCGGTGTAAATGGTGCCACAAATTTTATCCCAAGAAAATATATTACGCTTTGGGCATCCGATGCAGATATATCCGGAGGGGTTGGGATTTATAATATCGGAGAAATTGCAGCAGATTATTGGAACACCATTAGTAAAAGCACAAAATTACAGAATGTTGGCGATTACGTTTTAACTATATTTGCTTGGAACGGTGCGCCAAGTAAGGTAAATTTTGCATCAGGTTTCTTGATAAGTCCACGAAACTTTATAGCTTATGTTACTGTTTGGGAAGGCAATTTTATTTTGCATGATATTTAATTTGTTGATAGTTTTTCCCAGATTATATCTTTATCACGAAATCCTTCTGCGATGTTACATGTTCCATAATATAAAAATTGTGCCCATGTAGTTCCTGCTATTATTACAACTTCCGAGGATATTCCGAACCAAAATATATTATACCAAGATATAGTTTGTGGATTATCTTTGCATGAATTGTTTGAACAAAATACACCGCACTTGAATCCAGAATCTTGTAACGAAAAAATTCTATTTTTAATGCTATCATTTTCGACATTAAACGAAACATTAAAATACTTGGAAATTGGATTAGCACTCAAATCATTGTTTAATGAAAAAACGTAACTTTATAAACCATGTCACAGAAAGGATAAGAAACATGAAATTAAAAACATCAAAGGACATCTACGCGATAGTGGATGTAAATTACAAAAATGGAGCATTACATATTGTATTTGACGATGACAGCTCCTGTGAGGAGTTACAGACAATTTTTACAGATAAGGACAGCATTGCGCGAATAGAGATCTTGACAGATGATGACGTGCTGACATCTGTGATTACTGGATATGTTATGCTAGAGCATGTGGAACTCCGCAACGATGAAAAAACGGTTATTCTTGGAAAAGAGGTTGATGATACCGAGAAGCGTATAACGGAAGTGTCTGTAAGCCTTGCGGCGAATGCGGAGCAGACAGCTACCAATACGGACAATATTGAAAAGCAGAGAGCAGATCTTGATTATATGGCTATGCAAATGGAGGTGACTTTAGATGAGTAAAAATTATAACAAAGTAAAAGAATATTATGATCATGGTCTGTGGAGTAAAAAGCGAGTTTACAATGCTGTGGGGAAGTGGATCACGGAGGATGAGTACAAAGAGATCACAGGAGAGGATTATACTGCCGAATAATCGTACCTACTCTATAATGGAAAGAAAAGCCATATAGGGGGAAACGATGATGGAAGAAAAATTTCGGATGGAGCTGTTAGGTATATTGGACAAGGCAATGGATAAAGAGCAGATCAGAGCTGTGGATGTGGCTCTGATCGCTCTTTTACAAAAATATGAGGTGATAGAGCGGTGCACCGATCTGGCACTGAACAATGAGCAGGGCAATGAGAAGATATTGAAAACGTACATAGCCTCTATGCGGTTGGAAGGACACTCAGAGCGTACACTGGATCAATATAGTGATGCTGTCCGAAAATTGTTGCAGGATATACCGAAAGATTTTGCCGAGATTAGGACAAATGACATACGCTATCATTTGGCATTGTACCAAAGATCTCATCAAGTGAGCGCGGTAACTGTAGACAATAAACGGCGTTTCTTATCTACATTTTTCGCATGGCTGACAGCAGAAGAAATTATTCCTAAAAATCCAATGCTTAGAATTAAGCGAATAAAGCAGAAAAAGTCGGATAAGAAGCCGTTCTCAGCGGAAGAATTGGAGAAAATCCGAGATAATCTGCAGACGACAAAGGAGAAAGCTCTTGTTGAATTCCTGCTGTCGACTGGATGCAGGGTTTCTGAGGTGGCAAATTTGCAGATCCGCAATGTTGATTTCAGAGCCGGGGAGTGTACAGTGATTGGAAAAGGTAACAAAGAACGCACAGTGTACATAAGTGATAACGCTATGTATTATCTGCAAAAATATTTGGTTGAGCGGAGGTTTAGTGCAGATGATCCTTTATTTTTAAACGACCGTGGGAAAGCAATGTCAAAGTGTAGTATCGAACAGTTGATGCATAAGATTGGTAAGCAGGCAGGGGTTGAAAAAGTGCATCCACATCGATTCCGGCGGACAATGGCAACAAATGCCATGATGAGAGGATTACCGATCCAGTATATTCAGGCAATTCTCGGGCACAGCAAGATAGACACAACAATGATATATTGCAGCGTGAGCAAGGAATCCGTCAAGGCAGCATATTTGAAGGTGGCATAACTTAAACAATGATTTATCCGGTGTAAATGGTGCCACAAATTTTATCCCAAGAAAATAT